>Ga0310696_10000052_pt1 | contig 203003 bp, 137 predicted proteins | sample AusTroGonzalo_MG_4_FD_203885 | JGI IMG/M metagenome (GOLD analysis project Ga0310696, IMG submission 203885) | Bovine rumen microbial communities from tropical cattle in Woodstock, Queensland, Australia - Gonzalo_02 (v2) (version 2) | ecosystem: Host-associated > Mammals > Digestive system >...
GACGCATCATCACGGGCACCACGGCGTGAATGAAGTTGAAGGCGGACTTCAGGTTGACACCTATCACAGCGTCCCACTGAGCCTCGCTCATGCGAAGCATCAGGCCGTCCTTGGTGATACCTGCGTTGTTGACGAGCACGTCGATGGTGCCGAAGTCTTCCTTGACCTGCTTCACCAGTTCTTCAGTCTCTGCGAAGTCAGCAGCGTTGCTGGCATAACTCTTGCACTTGACGCCGAGAGCGGCTATTTCAGTTTGTGTCTCCTCGTTCACGGCGAGGTCGGTGAATGCGATGTTTGCGCCTTCTGCGGCGAATCGGAGGGCAATGGCCTTGCCAATACCCCTTGCTGCGCCAGTGATGAGCGCAGTCTTTCCTTCTAATAGTTTCATCTTTATGGTTTATGAAATAATGGTATTTTTTTCGCGCCCTAGGGCTTTGCGAAGGATGTTTGTGACAATCGGACGGGTAATTCCAATATTCATGCCAGTTCCTACCCGGCCATAAATATACGGCACTTCCAGTCCTCGCGCGCACCCTTGTATTATATCGGTGTAGAGATCGATATTCTCAATATCAAAGATGCCTTCGCGCTGTCCGTCCTCAAGGGTCTTGGCGATAATGTCACGCTCCTTCTTATCGTATTTTTTTCGCACACGTTCCACCTGCCAGATATTGCGGAAGAACTCGGCGCGGAGGTTTCCGTTGCGCTCCACCGCCTCCTTCATAAGGCTAAGATGGGCGAACATCAGTTCGACAAGTTTCTCGAGGGGTGGCAGTTGCTTGCGCGCCACAGCCAGGAAGGTCGATGAGATGCGTTGCAATTCGCCATTAATGACTGCAGAATAAATCTCATCCTTACTCTTGAAATAAATGTAGAGAGTACGACGCCCCTTACCTGATGCCTCGGCGATGTCGTTCATCGTCGTGTACTCGAAGCCCTTTTTGGCGAATAACTGACGGGCAACGTCAATGAGCAAAAGTTTGGTCTTTTGTAGTGGCATATTTATCTTCGTTCTGCAATTGCGGTGCAAAAGTAGCGGAATTGTTTCATTTAAGCAAGAAAAAGAGGCACACTTTTTGCGCAAGTGTGCAAAAAGAGGTCTTTTCTCACACTTTTTCACAGAAAAGTTTGGCGGTTTCACTTTTTTGCCGTACCTTTGCACCCGCAAACGAGAAAAATACATCGCGGAGTGGAGCAGTTGGTAGCTCGCCAGGCTCATAACCTGGAGGTCGCATGTTCGAGTCCTGCCTCCGCAACAAAGAGAAGAGAGAGTGTCGCCTGCGGCAATCTCTCTTTTCGCTAAAAGGAAAAATACGTGCGGTTCGCCCTCATACAAAAACGAAGGCGCCAAGAGGGAAGCAGGTGAGAATCCTGCACAGTCCCGCTGCTGTGAGCTCCATCATCGGACGGACAACAAGCCACTGACAGAACAATGTCGGGAAGGTGTCGGTCCAGGAGTAAGTCAGAAGACCTGCCGTGCGAAATATCAACAGACTGCGAGGACGGTCTTAACAGATCTGAGAAATGTTTAACCCAATAACAAAACAAAGTAACATGAAAAAGTACCTTTTGGCTTTCGCTGTGCTCGCTATGAGCATGGCAGTATTCACTTCGTGCCGCAGCGACGATGAAGAGGAACTGCTTCCGCCCATCATCACGGCAAACTTTTCTGAAGCAGATCTCACCATCAAGGAGGGAGAGACATTTGTTCTCGAACCCAAGTACGCCAATGTTGATGAGAAGACCACGTATGAGTGGACTTGCAGAGATGCCGTCATTAGCAAAGAGCCCAAGCTCACGTACATCTTCTATGAATATGGAACCTACGCCATTCGACTGAAAGTCACGACCAAAGCCGGCACATCACAGCAGGATTTTAGGGTCACGGTGAACGAGAACCTGCTGACCGTGGATTTCGAAGGCGAATACTGGAGCAAGTGGATTCCTTCTGGTCAGGCTTTCGGCTGTAATCTCATCTACGGCGAAGAGGCTTTCAGTTACCATTGGAACGACAGCATCACAGGCCTCTCTGGTGGCTTGACATTGGCTTGGGGTGGTCAAAGTGGCTTTGCAGAAGGCGGAGCAGCTATCTCCAACTACATCGACAGCAACCTACAGGAGCATGCCACAGCAGATTATCAGCTTTCTGTTCCCAAATCTAACGGTAGCAAGAACTTTGTGGTCGTCTATTGTGGCTCGCCCGTCACCATCAGCTTCCCCAAAGACACAAAGCACGTCATCAAGTCCATCGACTTTGGTCCTACGACCTATGAGCTGGGTGTGGTCAAGTATGGTAACGATTATGCTAAATCGCTGGCCGAAGAAGGTCACTTGTACGTGGACATCATGGCAGACAACGACCCCGACAGAGTCACAAGATTGAATCTGGCTAAAAACGGAAAGCTCCTCGAGGAATGGTCGACCTGCAGACTCCAAGGCCTAGACGCAGTCAACAGCCTCACCTTTACCATGGGAGGTACTGACTCGTCTGTATGGGATGGTGTCACTTACCTCAACACTCCCGCTTATTTCGCTTTCGACAACATCGTCGTGAAGCCCTAAATGAACCGCATCGCAGTTCATACTCGCATTATCAGCAAGCTGCTGGCAGTCATCGTACTGCTGGCAGCTTGTTCCAATTCTGACCCTGGCACCGAAGAAGAGCAATTCAATACCGAGGGGCAGGGTGTCTTTATACTCTGTGAAGGCAATTTCAATGCAGGAAACGCTACCCTCTCCTACTACGACCCGGAGACGCGAAAAGTGGAGAATGCCGTTTTCCAACGCGCCAACGACCGCAAGTTAGGCGACACAGGACAAAGCATCACCCTACACAAAGGAACTGCCTATATTGCTGTAGAGAACAGCGGTATTATTTGGGCAATCGATGCCAACAGTTTCCGCGTTCGTGGTCAAATGGTTACAGGCCAGACCGAGCACATGATGAATCCGCGATACATCCATTTCCTCAACGACGAGAAAGCCTACGCCACCGATCTATACTCCCCATACATCACCGTCTTCAACCCACAGACAATGACCTACCTCGCCAGCATCAAGACTGAACAGCCAGAAGCTTACGGCTACAGTTCGACAGAACAGATGGTGCGCTACGGAAAGGAGGTCTTCACCAACTGCTGGAGCTACAGCAATAAAGTCCTCGTCATCGACAGCGAACGAGACATACTATCCGACAGCATCACCCTCTCCAGTTGGCAACCCAAGAGTATGGCACTCGACGCTCACGGGAAACTGTGGGTAGTGACGGATGGCGGTTTTGCCACGGACGAGGAAAGCTTTGGCGATAACATTCCTCACCTCTATCGTATCGATGCCGCCACTCACCAGGTTGAACTCGACCAAACGCTGGACACCGATGAGGGGGGAGTCGTCTTGGCCACCAACCCAGATGCCACCGTGCTATACCTTATTAATAATGATGTCTATCGGATGGAAATCACAGAAAACCATGTACCTGTGCGTCCCTTTATCCAAGCTAACCGCAACGAACGCGGCGTGCGCCACAAACTCTATGGAATAGGAGTGAATCCTCACAACGGTGAGATCTATGTGGCAGACGCTGTGGACTATAGTCAGTCGGGTGTGGTGCGTCGCTACAGCGCTGATGGTATCCTTCTTGACCAATTCCGAGTAGGCATCAATCCGAATGGTTTTGCATTCAAATGAAGCAGGCAATCTTCCATATATTGTACCTCGTCCTCGTGGTTTGTCTAATGGCAGGCTGCCACGATGACATTGCCACTCCTGATTCACCTGAAGAACCTGTTGATTCCATCGGTCCACTTCCCACTATTGCCTGGGACGAAGCCTCGGCACGCTTCCGCATCTATACCGACGAGACGCTAACCTTGGTACCCATAGTCGGGAACACCGATTCCACTTCAACTTTTCTGTGGACCATGAACGACAGCGTCGTCAGTCGCGAATCCCACTACTCTTTTTTCTCTTCCAAGCCAGGCGAGTTCTTCGTCCGCCTCGTGGTCACTAACCGCTATGGCAGCACGGAGGACGAGGCCAAGATTACCGTGCTCCAAAGCGAGAACACCCAGCTGCCCGAGATTCCAGCAGAGCAGCGTTTGTGGTATACGGCATGGAACGAGATAAACATTGCCAAGGGACGAACCATCAAGGTGAAAGTCCACCCACTCAAAATCCCCGAATATGCCAACTTCCTGTGGTCGCTGGACAACGCTCCATTCGAAGCAAGTACACTCCCAGATAAACTGGAATATCTCTTCAACGTTTCAGAACAAGGGCAGCATACCCTCACCCTCCTGATGGAATCGCCCGCCGCAATGGCTACACAAACCTTCCACATCAACGTCTGTCCGACGGCTGGAACTTATCGTCGTAGCTTTGAAGGCGCAGCGATGGTCAACAAGATCTACGAGTTCATGCCAGCCCCAGGGCATCAGGTCAACGGATACATCATCGTCGGCGACTCCTACCCTGAGGACTGCACCCACGAGCAGGCCTGCGACACCGTACTAGCTCATTTCCAACGTCGTTGGTCCATCAGCCTCGGCTCACAAGGTGGCTATCTCATTGCGGGTTTTGACCATAGCGTCAGAAATTCCGGTGGCGACTACGACCTTTGCATCAAGGGTAATCCCTACAACTACCAATCCGAGCCCGGTATCATCTGGGTCAGTCAGGATGACAACGGTGACGGGCTCCCTAACGATCAGTGGTTTGAGTTGGCGGGTTCAGAATACGGCACCGCGCGCCACACCACCGATTATGCCATCACCTACTACCGCCCCGCCGCCAAGAGGTCTGCCACTGCCTGGCGCGACTGCTTTGGGGAGACAGGTTACGTACCTTATATGAGCTATTGGAATCCGCATGACTTCTACTGGCAGTCGTGGGTGGAGGGCGACGTACACACCTATTTCGGTTCCCGTCTTGAAGACCGCAGCACCTACGTGGGCGGCATCTCCGATATCCCGCCCTACGACTGGGGCTACGCAGACAACCTCGGCAGCGACTTCATCAATGGACCAGCCGGCAAGATGAACTACTTCCGCCTCTCCAACGCTCGCACATGGGACGGAGAGCCTGCAAATCTCGATTACATCGACTTCATCAAGATTCAAACCGCACAAACCGGAAGTACTCAGAATCTGGGCGACATCAGTACCGAGATTTATTACATCAGTGACTATCATTGCGAGTAGGGTATTATGAATTATGCTTTGTGAATTGAGAATTAGATGTCTATTGGCTTCATGGTTGTGTGTCTGTGTATGTCTTGCGCAGAAAGACAGCATCATGCATGAAGTCAACATCCTGGCTCCTCGCCGCCTCAGTGACACAGGCATTCAACGCACCACCCTCGACACTACCGTACTGCATCAGAACGTGGCTCTATCGATGTCGGACATCCTGACGCAGCATTCCTCCCTATTTATTAAAAGCTACGGCCGTGCCACAGAATCAACGGCCGAATTTCGCGGCACCTCACCCAGTCACACTCAGGTTCTTTGGAATGGATTGAAGATCAATTCTCCCATGCTTGGTACTGTGGATTTCAGCACTATTCCCTCCTACTTCGTGGACGAGGCTAATCTCCTGCACGGCGCTTCTTCGTTGGCGTTGACGGGTGGAGGTCTGGGAGGAGCTGTGGACCTTGCCACACAACCGGTCCGCCAACAAGGTTGGGGCTTACAGTACATCCAAGGCATAGGCTCATATTCTACCTTCGACCAGTTCCTGCGCTTCAACTACGGCGGCAATCGATGGAGCAGCAGTACACGTGTCGTTTACTCCACCAGTAAGAACAACTTCCACTATACCAACTATGACAAGAAGGTGGATGAACGTGACGCAGAGGGTAACATCATCCACTCCTATCATCCCACAGAGCAGAACCAAAGCGGATACTTCCACGACTTCCACATCCTCGAAGACTTTTTCTATAAGCCATCCGGAAAATTCGGAGGCCAAGTGGGAGCCTCCATCTGGTATACCCACAGCCTTCGTGGCCTTCCCTTCCTCAGTGTCAGCTACCGCGACGACAGCGACTTCCGCAACGAGCAGCTGCAGGATATCGTACGTGGCGTCGTCTCTTGGCAAAGGGCCTTCGGCACACAATGGAACCTCGATACTCGCGTGGGCTACACCTTCCAATCCATCGCCTACGACTACAGTGTGAAGAATGGAGCCGCTGCCGCCTCAACCATCACCGATTCCCACAGCTACAGCCAGCAGGCCTACCTTCAGGCTAAAGCCGACTACTCCCCGGCCGCAGACTGGCTGCTTACTGCTAACTTAGGTCTCACCTATAACCACGTTCGCAGCCACGACCGCAGCCCGTTCCATATTGGCGACAACTACAACGAAGGGCGCATGGAGAGCACACTCAGCCTCTCTGCCAGATACCGCCCCACCTCGCGACTGGCATTCTCCGCCATCTTGCGCGAAGAGCTCTACCGCACAGACCTCGTGCCGATTATCCCTGCCTTCTTTGCGGAGTATACTCTTCTCAAGCCTCGCTCGTCAAATCCAATCTCCCTCGTGGCTAAAGCCTCCATCGCTCGCAACTACCGTTATCCAACAATGGATGATCTCTATTTCAAGCCTGGTGGCAATCCCAATCTCCAACCAGAACGCGGCTTCACCTACGATGGAGGACTGGAATTCTCACTCTCCCATTCTTACAAATCAGGAACAGACCTCTCCCTCCATGCGAACCTGTCTGCCTTCGATTCTTACATCAATGACTGGATTCTTTGGATTCCCAACGCCAAAGGCTACTGGCAACCCTCGAATCTGAAGAAAGTGCATAACTACGGCGTGGAACTCTCCCTGCAATCAGACTTGCAGCTACCTCGCGACTGGCAGTTCTCACTGACGGGCAACTACGCTTACACTCCCTCACTCAACCAGAGCGAAGACCTCGATGCCGCCGATGCCTCCTACGGCAAGCAGCTCGTCTATGTCCCCCTCCACTCTGCCAACCTCACAGCTCAACTGCGTTGGCGAACTTGGAGCCTCAGCTACCTCTGGCATTCCTACAGCGAGCGCTATACCACCACCAGCAACGAGGTCGGCTACATCACCGGCCGCCTCAAGCCCTACTACATGAGCGACCTCACCCTCGAAAAGCAGTTCCGCTGGCGACCCCTTCAGCTCTCACTGAAAGCCGTCATCTATAATCTCTTCGGCTCTGAGTATATCACGGTTCTCTCCCGCCCCATGCCCGGCCGCCACTTCGAAATCTTCGCAGAAATTAAACTCCCATAACTCACCATGCGCAGCCATTATACATTATATATTATATATTATACATTAGCCATTGTGGCAACGATGGTCATCTGCTCCTGCTCTGGCCGCAGCACCACCTCTTCAGGCTTTGAGCCCGTCTCTCTACGCTATGCCACTAACCTTACCTGTGAGCGCGGCGAGGGTTTCAGCATTTGGACCCTGCGCAACCCTTGGGACACCACCCAAGTGCTGCATCGGTACATTCTCCAGCATGAAACACTCGTCCAGCCCGATTTCTCAATTTTCAATTTTCAATTTTCAATTATAAAGACTCCCGTCCGCCACGCAGGCGTTGCTACCGCCGTTCATTGCGGACTCCTCGACGAATTAGGTGTGGGAAGTGCTATTGCGGGGGTCTGTGAGAAAGAGTATATCGACCTGCCCGTAGTCAACGAGGGACTGGCCGCTGGACGCATCGCCGATTTTGGCAACGGCATGAATCCCAATATCGAACGCATCATGGACGTCGCGCCGGACATCCTTTTGCTCACCCCCTTCGAGCACAGTGGTGGCTACGGTCGCGTGGAGCGTCTGGGCATTCCAATCATCGAATGTGCTGAGTATATGGAAGTCTCACCACTGGCCCGCGCCGAGTGGATACGCTTCTACGGTGAATTATTTGGTGTCTCCGAACGCGCTGACAGCATCTTCCACGAAGTGGAAAGCAACTACCTCGCCCTGAAAGAGAAGACCCACTCCAAAGCCTCTCCCGTAAAGGCGGGGGTGAGTCTTCTCACCGAGATGCTCTACGGTGGCCAGTGGTTCGTACCCTGCGGCCAGAGCACCATGGGCATGATGTTCGCCGATGCTGGTGCCAACTACCTCTTTGCCAACCGTAAGGGCAGCGGCAGCATCGCCCTTTCTTTCGAAACCGTACTCGATGAGGCACAGAATGCTGACGTTTGGCTCGTGAAGTTCAACAGCCAGCAACCCCTCACCTACTCCAGCCTCGCTACAGACTATCAGCCCTATACCCGCTTCCGCGCCTACCAGCAGCGCCATATCTACGCATGCGACCTCGCCCATAATCATTTCTACGAGGAGACACCCTTCCATCCCGACCGTCTCCTGCGCGATCTCATCTGCATTCTCCATCCGGAACTTCTCCCAGACCAGCAACCAGTCTATTACCATCCCCTCCAGGAGTAAATTCCACTCCTTTCCTTATTATATTTACACCACAGATTTCACAGATTACACAGATAAATCATAAGCAAAGGATTCATCGGACTAATTGGGTGTACAAACAACAGGCAATTGGGGTCGTAATAAACGATTTTTGGCAGAACTAAGAGCTTAGGAAAAACTTTTCTGAAGATTCTTTGGCCATTCGGACATTTTGTGGTATTTTTGCCCTCAGAAACCAACAAACCAACCTATTTATGCACACATTACGTCTTTATTTCGCAGCGCTTATCCTGCTGCTGTTTCCCCTGGGCCTTTCTGCTCAGAAGATTGTAAATCCGCGACCCTTCACCATCCCAGCCATCCACGAATGGAAGGGTGGAACGGGTCAACTGCAACTCACCTCCCAGAGCCGCATCCTCTACTCCGATGCCCGTCTGCGCATTGCCGCTGAAGCCTTGGCCCGCGACCTGCAGACAAATGGTCTCACCCTCTCTGTGGCCGAAGGTAACAAGGCTGCTGAAGCCGATATCCTTTTTGTCTATCGTCCCCAGAAAAAGCTGGGCGAAGAAGGATACACCATTGATATCACCAAAAGCGTCCGCATCGAAGCCACCGAACGAGGTGCCTATCACGCCGCACAAACCCTCCTTCAAATAGGCCAGTCCCTGCCCCAAGGCCACATCGCTGACCGTCCGGACTACCCTCTGCGCGGAATCGTGCTGGACTGCGGACGCAAGTACATCCCACTGGACTACCTGCGTCGCCTGGTGCGCACAATGGCCTATTATAAGATGAATACCCTCGAGGTGCACCTCAACGACCAGGGCTATCCGCCTTTCTTCTACAGCGACTGGAATCTGGTATATTCTGCCTTCCGTCTGGAGAGCGAGTTCTTTCCTGAACTCACAGCCCAAGATGGCAGCTACACAAAGGCCGACTTCCGCAATTTCATTATCGAAGCCGCCGCTCAGGGCGTGGAGATTATTCCTGAGATCGATGCTCCCGCCCACAGCCTCAGCTTCTCCCACTTCCGTCCTAGCCTGGGCAGTCAGGAGTTCGGCATGGACCACCTCGAGCTCACCAACCCCGAAGTGATTCCCTTCATCGACAGCCTCTATGCCGAGTATCTAGGTGGTCCGAACCCCGTCTTTGCCTGTCCGCGCGTTCATATTGGAACCGATGAATACAGCAATCGGAAACATGAAATCGTAGAGCTGTTCCGCAGCTTCACCGATCATCTCATCCACACCGTAGAGAGCTACGGCAAGCAAGCCGTGCTCTGGGGCTCACTCACTCATGCCAGGGGAACAACACCCGTGAAAGTAGATGATGTGCTGATGTTCGCCTGGTACAATGGTTATGCCAAGCCCGATTCCATGCACGCCCTTGGCTATCAGCTTGTTTGTGTACCCGACCGCTACACCTATATCGTACCTGCCGCAGGTTACTATAACGACTACCTTAATGTTCCGCGTCTCTACAAGGAATTTACTCCTGCCAACATCGCTGGAGTTCGTTTCGAGGAGCGCGACCCGCTCATCAAGGGCGGAATGTTTGCTGTTTGGAATGACGTCGTAGGAAATGGCATCGCCGTAGCAGACATCCATCATCGTATCATGCCTGCCCTGCAGGTAATCGCCGAGAAGACGTGGGCTGTAGACACCATTCGCACCTGTCAGGAGTGGCAACGTCTGGCCAACAACATCAGCGAGGCGCCTGGCATCAACGATCTCGGACGCTACCCGAAGGGCATTGTCTTCGAGAACGCGAAGGTGGAGGCCGGCTCCCAGCGCCCCATTCAGCACATCGGCTGGCCCTATCGTGTCAGCTTCGAGGTAGAGGCTGCTCAGGAAGCCCGTGGCACAGCCCTCTTCCGTAGTGACGATGCCGAGTTCTACATCTCCGATCCTGCCACCGGTCGCCTGGGCTTCATCCGCGACGGTTACCTCTTCAGCTTCCGCCACACGCTGCGTCCAGGTGTAAAAGAGCGCATCGCCATCGAGGGCGACAATCGCGAGACCCGCCTCTATGTTAACGGAAAGCTTGTAGAGACCCTCACCCCCCAGCTTCGCACCTTCCCCAAAGACAAGAGTTTCAAGATTTACCGCACCCTCCGGTTCCCCCTGCAGCGCACCGATGCCACCCTGCGCAGCCGCGTGACGAACTTAGCTGTAGAGAGCCTATAGGGCGTTCAGATTCCATATAAAACGAAAGCTGAAGAGGAGCAAACTGCACCATTCTTGCTGCCAAACTGAAAATAATATCAGATTTTGTTGGCGGTTTCAAAAGAATGTTGTACCTTTGCACCCGCAAACCGAAGGATAGGAGCGTAGCTCAGTTGGTTCAGAGCGCTTCAGTCACATTGAAGAGGTCATCGGTTCGAGCCCGATCGTTCCTACCACCATCAAGAGAGGCGGACTGGCCACAAAGGCAGGTTCGCCTCATTTTTTCTATCTCAGTAAGCAACATTTCAAGTGAAAACAACCATTTAGACGATATATCACCCTATGGCCATAGAGAATAACGAACTGTTAGACAGATTAGAAGGTTTGGTGAGCCGCTATGAAGAAGTGGGCACGCTCATCACCGACCCCGCTGTCATCGCCGACCAGAAGCGCTACGTCAAGCTGACAAAGGAATACAAAGACCTCGGCGCCATTGTACGCAAGCGCAAGGAATATATCCAGGCGATACAAACCATCGAGGACGCTAAGGAAATGCTCTCTGAAGACGACCTGGACATCAAGGAGATGGCGCGCGAGGAGATGAATGCCGCTCAGGAAAGTCTGCCACAGCTGGAGGAGGACATCAAGCTGCTGCTCATCCCCGCTGATCCCGAGGACGACAAGAATGTCATCATGGAGATCCGTGGCGGCACGGGTGGCGACGAGGCTGCCATCTTCGCCGGCGACCTCTTCCGCATGTATTCAAAGTACTGCGAAACAAAAGGATGGAAGATTGCTATCTCCAGTTTCACAGAAGGCGCGGCAGGCGGCTACAAAGAAATCATCTTCTCCGTCACTGGCGAAAAGGTCTATGGCACACTGAAATACGAGAGTGGCGTACATCGCGTGCAGCGAGTGCCTGTCACAGAGACACAAGGCCGCGTACACACTTCCGCTGCCACCGTCGCCGTGCTGCCCGAAGCCGAGGAATTTGACGTCGAAATCAACGAGGGAGCCATCAAGTGGGACACCTTCCGCAGCCAAGGAGCTGGCGGACAGAACGTGAATAAGGTGGAATCCGGAGTGCGCGCCCGTTACATGTGGACGAACCCGAACACGGGCGAGACTGAAGAGATACTCATCGAGTGTACCGAAACGCGCGACCAGCCAAAGAATAAGGAACGCGCCCTCGCGCGCCTGCGTACCTTTATATATGATAAGGAGCACCAGAAGTACATCGACGACATCGCGGCACGCCGCAAGACCATGGTCTCCACCGGCGACCGCTCTGCAAAGATCCGCACTTACAACTACCCCCAGGGCCGTATCACCGACCACCGCATCGGCTACACCATCTACAACCTCGCCGCCTTCATGGATGGCGACATTCAGGAATGCATCGACCGGCTGACCGTAGCTGAAAATGCAGAACGACTGAAAGAGAGTGCCTTGTAATTATCTAAGTATTTAGCCTATACCTTTTATTTATGAAAAAAGCAGTTTGTACATTTCTGTTGACATTGATGGCAATGCTCGTCTTTGCCGTCCCGGCAAAACCAGGGCTGACAAAAACTCTAAACCTATCTGATGGCACCACCGTCAAAGCCAGACTTGTAGGCGATGAGTTCGCCCACTACTGGCTTGGTCTCAACGGCAAGACCTATCAGGCCGTTGCAGGAACAGAGACCTATCAGGTGGTGGATCCTCAGGTCATCACACAGCGGGCAAAAGCCCGTCGCACCATGGCCAACTCCCATCGCATGAAGCGTTTGGCCCCCCGGCGCGTGGGTGAACTCAACTCCATCACAGGCCAAAAGAAAGGACTGATCATCCTCGTGAATTTCTCCGATGTGGCCTTCAAGTCTGAAGACGATAACACCCTCTACCAACGCATCGCCAATGAGAAGAACTTCTCGCATGGCGATTTCAAGGGTTCTATGTACGACTACTTCTACGCTCAGAGCGACGGCCAGTTTGAGTTGACCTTTGATGTCGTCGGACCAGTCACGATCTCCAATATGCAATCGTACTACGGAGCCAATGACAGGGAGGGAAACGATAAACATCCGGCAGAGATGGTCATTGAGGCCCTGCAGGCAGCTGATTCACAAGTCAATTTCGCCAACTACGACTGGAACGAAGATGGCGAAGTGGATCAGGTGTATGTGGTTTATGCTGGTAAGGGTGAAGCCGATGGTGGCGCGACAAATACTATTTGGCCGCACGAATGGCTACTGAGTGACGCTCGTTATTACGGTGACGGCTCTGGCGCACAGACTCTTGATGGCGTGACAATCAACACCTATGCCTGTGGGCCTGAGTTGGATGGAGAAACGGGTAAAATAGCCGGCATTGGAACGATGTGTCATGAATTCAGTCACTGCCTCGGCTACCCCGACTTCTATGACACAGACTACAGTGGCGGACAGGGCATGGGCAACTGGGATCTCATGGACAACGGCTCGTATAACGGCAACGGCTACCTGCCAGCCGGATTCACCAGCTATGAGCGTTGGGTGGCAGGGTGGAAGACGCCCATAGAGTTGACCACCACACAGACTGTGAGCAATATGAAGGCCCTGCAGGACGTGGGCAGTGACACCTACATTATTTACAACCCGGGCAACCAGAACGAGTATTTCCTCCTGGAAAACCGGCAGTTGACAGGTTGGGATGCCGGCCTGCCCGGCAAGGGACTGCTTATCCTTCACGTGGACTACAAAAAATTGGACTGGGATAGCAACCAAGCTAACAATACCCCCTCGCATCAGCGAATGACGTGGATTGCTGCTGATAACGAGTACCAATACACCATGTACATGGGTACAAAGTACTTTACCGAAGAGGGCATGGCCAACGACCCGTATCCCTATGGGACAAACAATGCCTTCAACAAGAATACCACTCCTGCTGCCAAGTTGTTCAACATGAACACCGATGGCAGCTACTACCTGAATTCTTCTGTCGAAGACATCACTCAGAACGCCGACGGCACGATATCATTCACCTTCAACGAATCCACCCCGGATCCGGTGATCCCGGAAACCTCGGGCGAGACCATCGACTTCACGGATCATGATTTCACCAATGGTCAGTCGATTACAAGTATCAGCGGTACCAACTGCACCCTCTCCTTCAGTAAGGGCACAAACAGTAATGGACCCGCTTATTACACCACCGGCAATGCCATCCGCCTCTACGGCAGCAACTCTATGACGATTGAGTCCACCAGGACCATGGTTGGGATATCGCTCACCTTTGGCTCGGGTGATGGAAGCAATGAAATCACGACGGACGTTGAGGCATACAGCGAAGGCATTTGGACGGGCAGTGCACAGTCCGTCACGTTTACAGTCGGAGGTACCAGCGGACATCGCCGCATTCAGAAAGTCATAGTCACCTATTCCGATAACGACAATCCTTCTGATCAGGTACTTGCCTACTATAAGAATGCCGACGGCAAGAAAGGTGAAGCCCTGAAAACGGCCTTGAGCGGAATCATCTACAATCGCGAAGAGCAATCCTACAACAGTCTGTTGGCGGCCTTCAAGACCACAGATCTTCGCAGCGACGGCAAGATCTGGGACATGTACTCCAACATCACCAACTACGACCCGGACAGCAGCGGAGGCAACAACAGCGAAGGTGCCGGCTTCAATCGCGAGCATTCCTTCCCCAGCAGCTGGTTCGACGACAACACACCGATGTACACCGACTTACATCATATCTATCCTACAGACGCCTATGTCAACAACAGGCGGGCCAACTACCCCTTCGGCGAGACAACGGGTAACACCTACACATCCGCCAATGACTTCAGCAAGGTCGGCACCTGTACCTATTCCGGCTACTCCGGCACCGTCTTCGAGCCTAATGATGAGTATAAAGGTGACTTCGCGCGCACCTATTTCTATATGGTAACGTGCTACGAGGAGAAACTGCCCGACTGGTACAACAACTACAGCGAGTCCAGACCTACCCTCGACGGCACCACCTATCCAGGACTCACGAAATGGCAACTCTCGATGCTGTTGAAATGGGCAAAGAACGACCCCGTCAGCGAGAAGGAGAAAGCACGCAACAATGCTGTCTATAGCATACAGAAAAACCGCAATCCCTTCATCGACTATCCTGGATTGGAACAGTACATCTGGGGCTCAATGACCGAAGATGCCTTCAGCTACGATAACTATGTAGGACCAACCTTTGTCGACCCGGATCCCGATGACCCGACGCCCAACGTCATCACCTATAAGCTGGTGGCAAGCACAGAGCAGATGGTCAGCGGAGCACGTTACATCATTGCTTGCGGATCTAAGGGAACGGCAGCAGGACAGTTGAACAGCACTTACCTGAACATGGTCGATGTCTCTTTGTCCGAAGATACCATCACGATCACTGACGATGTGGCCGTCTTCGTCCTCGAAGGCAGCCAGGATGATGGCTGGACCATCAAGAACGAGAGCACTGGAAACTACCTCTATGCAACCGACGCAAAGAAGTTGGCATATTCCGAATCAGAGAACACGTGGACGTTGAGCAACGGCTCATCGGGAGTTATTATGACCTATGGTGATTATGGCACCATACTTTATAATGTAAGCTCACCACGGTTCACGACCTACACCAGCAATCCCACTGCATCCATGATTCAGGCCAACCTCTACATGATGACATCAACACCCACCTACGAGCTGGCCAACAGCGGAACCACCAACAGCACGATCATCAGCAGTCATGCGGGCGAGACCTGCGACGTAACGCTCAGTGGCCGATCGCTTTACAAGGACGGCTCCTGGAATACGCTCTGCCTGCCGTTCGATGTGACAATAGCCGACAGCCCGCTGGCAGATGCTACCGTCAAGACGCTTACCGATGCCTCAATAGACGGTTTAGAGGTCAGCCTCACCTTCGGAACCATCGACGATGTGCTCGAAGCAGGCACACCCTATATCATCAAATGGGAGACCATCGGCGATCCTATCGTTGAACCCACCTTCACCGGTGTCACCCTTGTGGACAAGGATGAGTCCGGGCGCACCATCTCCCTGGCAAACGGTCATGTGAAGTTCATCGGCTACTACGATGCTTTTGGCATTGACGCCTCCAACGATGACATCTACTACATGACGGCAGACAACACACTGAAATATACCGCCATTCCACGCACACTGTCAGCCTGCCGCGCCTACTTCCGGTTCTCGGCAGTAGACACCCAGTCAAATGTCCGAGACTATACCTTCAGCATGGACTTTGAAGGCAACACCGTCACTGGAATTGAAACAACGAGGGGCAACGTAACTACGGACAATGTTTGTTATGACCTCACAGGTCGTCGCTTAGCACGTCCGACCCGTGGCCTCTACATCATAAACGGCAAGAAAATGGTTATCAAATAATTAAAAGGCACGACTATGAAAAAGAAATATATAATCCCGACTATAGAGGAGCACCATGTGACGTGGTCTTCGATGATTGCGGCCTCATTCAAGGGAGGCGGCAAAGGGTCTGAGGATCCCATTATCGGCAATGCCGACTACAGCGAAGACGAGAACCGCACCAAAGGCGACTGGGACTTCGATTGGTACGAATAAAAAGGTAAAACAATATATCATGACACGCGAACAACTATTTGAAAATATCCGACGGAAGCAGAGCTTCCTGTGTGTAGGTCTGGACACCGACCTGAAGAAGGTGCCGCCATTACTGCTGGAACGTGCAGAACGCGAAGAAGGCTTCGACCCCATCTTCGAGTTCAACAAAGCCATCATCGACGCAACAGCCCCCTACTGCATCGCCTACAAACCCAACCTCGCCTTCTATGAGGCCCACGGCGTGAAAGGCTGGATTGCCTTCGAGAAGACCGTTCAATACCTAAACGACAACTATCCCGACCAGTTCATCATCGCCGACGCAAAACGCGGTGACATCGGCAACACCTCCAAGCTCTATGCCCGCACTTTCTTCGAAGAGATGAACGTCGATGCCGTCACCGTCGCACCCTATATGGGCGAGGACAGCGTCACCCCTTTCCTCGGATACCCCGGAAAATGGGTCATCCTACTGGCCCTCACCAGTAACAAAGGAAGTCAGGATTTCCAGATAATGCAGACCCACCCCCAAACCCCTCCCGTGATGGAGGGGAGTGAGCTGCGTGCAGAAACAGAGAAGCCCATACAGCTATTTGAAAGAGTCATTCTGCGCAGTCAGGAATGGGAAAAGAACGCCTCCCCTAACGGGGAGGTCGGAGGGCTCTTGATGTACGTCGTCGGCGCCACCCAAGGCAGCGCCTTTGCCGACATCCGCCGTTTGGCGCCCGACCATTTCCTCCTCGTTCCAGGTATTGGCGCTCAAGGCGGCAGCCTTGAAGACGTGTGCCGCTATGGATGGAACGACCACTGCGGACTCATCGTCAACAGCAGCCGCGCCATCATCTATGCCGACTCCACAGAACGCTTCGCCGAGGTAGCCGCCGAGCGGGCCCACGAAGTCCAGCAGCAGATGGCTGCCATCCTCGAAGCGCATAATCTATAGACAAATCAGGTAACCCATAGACAAATTAGGAACTGGAGCAATAAGCACCCTCTCTATGAGGGTGCTTTTTTGTGTCTATACATGTGTAATACAGCTGATGACCTGCAGAAAAAAAGCCATGTAAAAAGGCAAATACCATGCAAAATCGTCAAAAATGCAGCAAAATATGCAAAACTTGAATGCTTTGGTATTCGAAATATTGTTATTTGGGAAAATTAACTTATCTTTGCAGCAAAATTCTTATATTTATTTACCATCATTACTTCCTGAAAACATTTATAAACTTCTTTTCATCATGGTACAAGATTTGTATATTTTGATGATCACCGCAGCTGTGGTCAGTATCGTGTTCAAGTTCCTGAAGCAGCCGGTGGTGCTGGGTTATATCGTTGCCGGTGTGCTGATAGGCCCCAACCTCTATGGCGAGAACATCGTCAATGCCGACAACGTGAAGGCATGGGGCGACATCGGCGTGCTGTTCGTGTTGTTCTGCATCGGTCTGGAGTTCCGCCTCAAGAACCTCATCAGCAGCGGAAAGATAGCAGCCATCGGTGCAGCGACCATCATCCTGGGCATGATGCTCATGGGTTACCTCGTAGGCCAGGATGCCAATTTTGATATGATTAACTCGCTCTTCCTGGCCGGTATGCTCTGCATGTCGAGCACCACCATCGTGATGAAGGTCATCGACGAGGCCGGCATGAGCAAGGAGCGCTTCGTCAAGGGAGCCACCAGCATCCTCATCGTGGAGGATGTCGTGGCGGTGGTGCTGATGGTGTTGCTCTCCAGCATCGCCATCCGTCATCAGTTCGAAGGCGCCGAGTTGCTCAACAAGGTGCTCATTCTGGCCCTCACTCTCGCCGTGTGGTTTATCTTCGGCATCCTGGTGATTCCCACGCTGCTACGCAAGGTACAACGCTTTTTGAACGACGAGACGCTGATTATCCTCGCCCTGGGCCTGTGCTTAGGCATGGTGCTGACGGCTGAGGAAGCCGGCTTCAGCAGTGCTCTCGGTGCTTTCGTGATGGGTTCTATCCTTGCAGAGACGGTGGAGTCACATCGCATCGAGAAGCTGATGACACCGCTGAAGAATGTCTTTGCCGCCATCTTCTTCATCTCCGTGGGAATGCTCATCAATCCCCCCACGTTGGTAGAATATTGGTATAGTATCCTCTGGGTCAGCCTGGTGGTCATCGTTGGAATGATTCTTTTCGCCACCTTGGGTTGCTGGTGGGGTGGCGCTACGATGCGCGACTCCATGCTGACCAGTTTCTCGTTCGTGCAGATTGGTGAATTCTCGTTCATCATCGCTGCACTGGGTACCAGTTTGGGCGTTCTCAATCCTATCGTCTATCCTATCATCGTGGCATCCAGTGTGGTGACCACGTTCCTCACACCTTATATTATGAAGGCTGCCGTGCCCTGCTACAACTTCCTCTACAAGCACGCCCCGGCCAGTCTGCGCGAAAAGATCGACCGCCGCGAGCAGGAGGTGGCAGCAGCAGAGACCGCGACTGCATCGGACGGCCCGTCGATTGCAGACAAGGCACGCAATGCCGTCCGTCATACCTACGTCACGAAGCGTCTGGTGAATCTGATGATCAAGAATATGAGTGCGCACGATGAGAAATAACAAGGCCACCTTCATAGAAGGCGAAGAAGTATCTGAAGCATCGTAAAGCGGAACACAAGGATTATACCATAAAAGATAATGAAAAGAATATTTCAATGGGTGCTCGCTGCCATCCGACCATGGGTGATTGCCATGGTCGTATCTGGCACTATGGCCTCATTGATTTCCTGTTCTAACGATGACAGCCAGACGGAGGAACCGGGTGAATACACGGGCATACCGCTCATCATCCTGGACAGCGACATCGGTTCATCGACCGATGACCTCTTCGCCTTGATGATGCTCCACCGCTATCAGGACCAGCAACGATGCCGTCTGCTGGGGGTCGTGGTAGATCGCGAAGGTAAGGATTGTGCGGCTTGCGCCGATGTGATGAATACCTATTACGGTCACGGCGACACTCGTATCGGCCTGATTCGCGACGGTATCAAAAATCCCAAAGTATGGATCGACTACAAGGCGCTCCCCACACATACCGACAGCTTAGGAAAACGGATGTTCCAATGCTCGCTTGCCGACTATTCATCGCTGCCCGACGGGTGGCAGCTGTACCGCCAGTTACTGGCCGCCCAGCCTGATCATAGCGTAAGCATCGTTTCCATCGGTTTTGTCACCTGCCTGTCGCAGCTGCTGCTGTCTGAACCCGACAACTATTCGTCGCTCAATGGCGTGGAGCTGGTACGACGCAAGGTGAAGTGCCTATATCTGATGGGCGGCGTGTTCGGGAAGTCTGTCGAACCCGACTTCAATCTCTCGCAGGGCATCACTTTCGCACAGGACTTCTTCCGCCTTTGGCCAGAGGATGTCGATATGGTATTCTCGCCCCAGGAGGTGGGAGAGAATATCGAGTACAAGCCTGAGCAGGTCATCAGCGACATATCGTGGACGGATGCACACCCCATCAAGCAAGTCTATATGACCTACAGTTGCAACACGGGCCAGATGATGTGGGACCCGATGACAGTCATCCAGGCCGTGGAGGGCGACGACCTCTTCACGCTCTCCACTCGCGGCACGATCAGCCTGACCCCACAGGCCGAGATAATCTTTACGCCCTTGGTCACAGGAAACGGCCGCTACCAACAGCCCGGCTCTGCCGACTGGAATGCCTCTATGCTGCAACGAATTAGAAACTTAAATAAAATGAGAACACCTTAGGACAATTATTGAAAAAGATAAAAAAAACAACATTATGAAAAAGAACATTCTATGGGCGCTTGCCGCCACCCTTATCTGCGGCGGACTAATGTTTCTGTCATGTTCAAAGAACGACAGCAACACGGAATCCGAGACCCTGGTACTCCAGCAGTGGCAGGCCGGAAAGACCGTCACGGCCGAAGCGGTGAAGGCTTTTGGCGGTCTCGACCGCTGCTTTGCTGCCGAACCCATCCCCGATGGTGTTTGGGAACGGATGCAAGGGAAGACCTACAAGGAGAATCCGCATATCCAGCGAGACGACCTGCGCCACATCCGCACCCTGCACTGGGACTACGACGAGCAGATGCACGTGGGCGAGATGATTGTCAACAAGGAGATTGCCGACCGGGTGGTGCGCATCTTCCGTCAGCTCTTCGATGCGAAATACCCCATTCAGCGGATGCTGCTGCCCGATGTCTATGATGCCGACGACGAGACCCAGATGCGCGACAACAACTCGTCGTGCTTCTGCTACCGCGCCATCGCCGGCTCCACCAAGCTGTCGAAGCATGCCCGTGGACTGGCCATCGATATCAACACCCTCTACAACCCCTACTACAGGGTCCTTGAGGATGGTTCACTCTTCATCCAACCCGCCAACGCTGGGGAATTCTGTGACCGCAGGAAGGACTTCCCCTACAAGATCGACCACAACGACCTCTGCTTCAAGCTCTTCACTGAGGCCGGCTTTGAGTGGGGCGGTGATTGGACAACCCGCAAGGACTACCAGCATTTTGAGTTGATTGAAGAAAATCAATAACTATCAAGCCCACGCACGCTTGCGATTAATAAAGATGTGAAAGTCGTGATACGCTAATCATGGACAAAGAACAGTTAAAACTGTATTACCAACGCTTCCGCAGGTGGCAAAAGTCTTAGCGATAAAATATTATTCTTCCTGACACAAGCTTCGCAAATGCCCCACTCGACCTTTGGTTGCTTGACATTTCAAGAAGGGCAAAAGAAGTTATGCATACCTTTGCAAAATCAAGATAATAAAAACATAATAACTTGTATGATGAAACAGAAATTTTTCACAATGATTGCAACTGCAGCGATCTTGCTAAGCATGAGCTCCTGCAAAGATGACCCCGCAGCCCCAAGTATACAGGAGATGGAAGAAAGCCTCATAGGCCTGTGGTACGATGAATTTGAATATTCAGGAGAGTTGGAGGATACTGGCGACGCTTTCACGGATGTCGTGTTGGCCATGGAGGTAAACGAGAACCATACGGGCTGCTTGTATGCGGGTGCCTTCAACGATGGTGATTATGATAATCCTCTCGTCGTGTATGGCGGTCCTGAGGAGGCTGGTTTCACATGGCAGGTGACCAGTAGCGGCCAGCTCATCATGACGGCAACGGACAGCAGCGAGACGATCGTGACGTCCCGTACCCGTGGTGACGGTACGAACAGTGATGAACTGCACCAACTCACCAGCCTAGACGGTTGGAAAACAGAGACTGTCAACGGACAAACAGTCATCTCCCGCGGATCGAACGTCCTCACTTCAGCGAATGCTGACCAGAAATCCATCATAGAGAACATGGTTAACGGTGAATCGTTTACCCTGGCTACCCTCAATGTCGATGGCATGCCCAAGCAGATTTTGTTCTTCGACGTGAACACCGAAGGACCAGGGGAGGAATTCTCTCCCGTTATCGCTAAATACATGTTAAACAAGAAGTTCGACATCATCCTCACACAGGAGAATTTCAACTATAATGCCGCACTCACAGGTCCCTTCGAAACAGCAGGATATCGCCACGATATATGGGGTGGCGGCATCGACGTGGAGCTGGCTTTTGACAGGCTTGACAAAGGCGAAGAGCTGGAGGGCATCTTTCATATCGACGGTCTCACGGCTTTCTGGTCGCCGAAGCTTCAGGTGGCCCGCGAGGATAGTGTGCGCTGGACTGCAGGCTATGGTCTCATCGACCATGGGTGGGACACGATGGTGCGCAAGGGCTTCCGCTCATACGATGTCACCCTGAGCGGCGGCAACCGCCTGGTAGTCTATAACATGCACATGGATGCCAGCGACGGAGATGACGAGCTGAGTGGCGCGGACAGCCTTGATCGCCAGGCGCGTATGGTGCAGTGGCGCCAGCTGCGCGACCATATCCTAACCCATCTCGACAAACGCCCTGTCATCGTGACGGGCGACCTGAACAGCTACTATGAGCGCGACAGTATCTGCTCGCAGGTCTTCAGCGTCATCGAGCAGACAGGCCGTGCCACTGTCGGCGATGCGTGGATTACGCTGGAGCGAGGTGGCAAGTTCCCCGCCATGGTAAAAGGTCCAGTCACCAACGACCCGGGCTCGACGACATGGGCTCTCAAGGGACAAACACTCGACAAAATCATCTACATCAACCCCACAGACGGTCCGCACCTGAAGCCTCTCTCAATCAGCGTAGACAGCGTCACCTACGTTCGTTCTGACGGCAAGACCCCATTGGGTGATCATGCCCCCGTATCGGCCAAGTTCCGATTCCTGCCTCAATAAGATAAGATTGAGCTGATTCGCACTATTCCGTATTATATATTTTTATGATTATGAAATCCAAGATTTTTGCAATATTTGCAACTGCAGCGCTCTTGCTAGGCATGAGCTCCTGCAAAGATGACCCCGCAACCCCAAGCATACAGGAGATGGAAGAAAGCCTCATCGGCCTGTGGTACGAGGAGTTCGAATATGAGGACGTGACCGAGGACGGCAAGCCCTTCAACCGCGCCTTGATTGCAGTAGAGGCCAAAGCCGACCACACGGGCTACATAGCGCTGGCAGTATTTGATGACGCATTCAACGAGCCGCTGGAGATTTACGGCGGTCCGAAGGATGCGCCGTTCACATGGGAGGTGACAGCCGAAGGACGTATCAACCTGAAGGACCCGGATACTGGCACAACCATCATGTCGTCCCGTGCAGGCGGTGACGGCGATCACAGCAACTTTGTCAATATTGGTCAGATAAAGATGAATTGCGCTCAGGGGCAAATCGCCTACAGCAGTGCGTCCCATGAAGGTTCACTCAACAAGGTCGGAAGCGATAAGAACGGTTTGATTCAGGACTGGATGGCGAAGTCTACTCTCCCCCGGGCCTGCATCACCGACAGCATCCCCGTAGAGATTTTCCCCGACCTTATGAACTACGTGTTCAACTACCCGTCGGTCGATCCCTTCGGCAATCCATGCACACTCAGCGGTACCATCTCGGTCGATAAGTCGCTGTTAAAGGACAATAAGCCCTACCACGGCATCCTGCTCTACAACCACTTCACCATCTATGCCACCACGCAGGCACCTTCGCGTGGAGCCGTCGAATTCCCAACGGGTGCTGCCTTCACCAACTTCATCATTGTAGCACCTGACTACTACGGCTTCGGCATCACGGAGAAAGAGCCGCAGGCCTACTGTATCTCACGGGCCAACGGACGCGCCGCGCTCGATGCCTACCTCGCTGCCAAGCGAATGATAGATGACCTGAAAGTGAAGAAAGGCAACGACTTCGTCATCGCAGGCTATTCGGAGGGTGGACAGACCACCATGAGCGTGCTGCGCGAGATTTCGGAACGCCACCCTGAGATAAAGGTGAAACGAGCCTTCGCCGGAGACGGTCCCTACGACATCAACTCGATGTTTGACGCCGTAGCCAAAGGCAGCACCGAGATGCCCAGCACCGTCTGCAATGTACTCTGGGCCTACAACCACTTCTTCAATTTGGGTTACGACATCCACGACTATCTGAAGGACCCCGTGGCCAAGAACTTCGATGAGTGGTTCCTCAGCAAGAAGAACAAGCGCAGAGCCCTTGACGAGGAGCTTATAAAGACCAAAAAGACAAGCGACTTCTGCACAGCAGCCGTCCTCGATGCCAGCAACCCCATGTCGCGCCGATTCAGGGAAGCCTTCAGCGCCGATGCACTCACCAGCGGCTGGAAGCCCCGCAGCGACTTCGACGTGATGCTCTTCCACGATACAAAAGACGATGTCGTACCCGTGGACAACTTCTATGCCATGAGGAAGTTCCTCAAGGACAATGGTATCAAGACAGAAGAGTTCGTCGATGAGTACAGCTCCGAAACGATAAAGGAGCTCGGCGTCACCAACCATGAGGTATCTGCCCTCACCTTCTTCCTCAAGATTATCGAGTGGGTGACAGCAAACTATTGATGGCAGATAACCACCATACCATATGGGAATGCTGAGAGTCAAATACTGACGATTTAAGGAGTGACAACTGCAGCCCTATCAGGTGGCACCGCTCTCAGAGGTCTTCAAACTAAACTAAATTCTATACACATTATTTGAACTCGCCTCGCACAAATGCTGTGCGGGGCGAATTGCTTTCTAAAGTTATTGAAAAAGAGTGCTTTATTCGTCCTTCTATCTTCGTCATGACATAGCTTTTCAAAAACATCTTTATATAATAGACATTGTTTTGCTACACAAATTCACGTTAATTTAGAGGTTTTGCTGAATATCAATGGCTTAACCTGAAAATTAAAGTGAATTTCCGAATTATAAAGTGAATATTTGGCTATAGGTAATAGGATATTTGGTGCAATAACGTGAATATTTACGTACATTTCTCATCAAAAATAGTGTTGCTTTTTATCATATCGATTTTCTACACTTTAGCATCAAAATATTCACTTTATACCATCAATTTCACCTATTCTACCTCCTTTTATTCACTTTAAATTGGCAAACTACACGTTAATTTTCATATTAATCCTCTTATTTTAAGATATATAGCAATTTTAACGTGTATTTGTGTATCAATTTAACTTCGCATATATAAACATCCCCTCTCAACTCCCCACTCGGCACCCTGCGACGCTTGACACTTCAAGAATTATAAATTAACCTATAATTAACCAATTATACATTATCAATTATCAATTATACATTATAGATTAACCCGTCTTGAGCAAGCCAACCAGTTGATCAACCCTTTGTCTCCCGACCTTTTGCTTGGCGACCCAAGGGTCGTCAAGCGGAAGATACGGTTCTTTCGGCCAAAACGTTCAGTTCTTATGCTTGACGACCCTTGGGTCGTCAAAGCCCACGTCCAGACAACCGACAGAATCTCACTATATGTAACAGAGGATTCGTCAACAGCAGTTGACCCAAGTTAGTAGTGTATGAGAGCCACAGCAAGAAGGGCAAGGAGGACGGCGAGGAGTTCGGTGATACGGTTTATGCAGATTGCGGTGCGCATGTCAGCGGTGGTCAGCTGACGGTCGTTGTCCCCGATATATGGTTTTTCTATCAGTTCACCGAAGTAATAATGGGAACCTCCAAAGCGACAATTGAGGATTCCTGCAAGTGCAGCCTCAGGATAACCACTGTTGGGGGAGGCATGGCAACGTGCATATTTCATTATAAAGGAAAAAAGACTCACTCCCTTTCCGCCTGATACAACCATCAATAGTGCGGTGAGCCGGGCCGGAATGTAGTTGGCAATATCATCGATGCGAGCGGCCCAACAGCCGAAGTCGCGGTAGCGAGTGGTACGGTAGCCGATCATGGAATCGAGTGTATTGATCATCTTATAGGTCAACATTCCCGGCACTCCAAGAAGAGCGAACCAGAAGAGGGGGGCCACGACACCGTCGCTGAGGTTCTCGGCCAGTGTCTCGAGGGCGGCAGTGCGTACCTCCTGTGCTGACAGTTCAGAGGTGTCGCGCCCTACGATACGTGCCACCTGCTGACGTCCCTCGTCCAAGGAACGGTCGAGGGCAAGGAATACGGCACGCACCTCACGGATGAGGGTAGTGCCGGCGAGACAGAAGAAAACCAGGAGGATAGAAAGAACCACTTCCCCAACTCCTCCCCTGTTAGGGAAAGGTGCATAGTCTATCAGCGGGAGTAGTTTATTGATTAGCAGCCAGGTAAGGGAGAACACGATGGCGATGGTAAAGAGAGCGAAGAGGGCTCCCTTCAGCTTGCGGCGACGACCGTGGTTAAGACGATGCTCCCAGAAGCTAATCCATTTGCCAAAGGCTACAATGGGGTGCGGCAGCCAGGCGGGGTCACCAAACAACAAATCTAACAGCCAACCCATGAGAAGGGCTATCATAGAAGTGTTGAAAAATGAAAGTTCTCCAAGTATGGAGTGACCAAGGTCGAGCGGGAACATTGAAAAAGAGTTTATGAGAGAATTATCGTTCGTGGAGGCGAGTGTAGTGGGAGATGGCGGTGATGAGGGCATCGTTTGCTGCGGGAGTCTGGGCAGCGATGCGGAAGTGCCGGGGAGTGAGGCCAAAGAAGTTGGAGGCGTCGCGGATGAGGATGCCATGCTGGCTGGCAAGGTACTCCTTGAGCTCGGCGGCGGTGCCGTTGGAGAGACAGCAGAGCATGAAGTTGGTCTGGGTAGGTGTCACGGTGATGCCGGGGAGTTGAAGCAGCGCGTTGCGTAGTCGCTGGGCCTCGGCGAGGTCAGGCCGGCAAAGTAAATCATCGTGCTGCAAGAGGTACTTGCCCGCCTCTACTGCCAACGCTGACACACTCCAGGGTCGCAGATAGCGGCGCAGCTGTTCCGTCAGCCGCTCATGGGCTGTAATATATCCCAGTCGAAGACCTGGCACGCCGTACATCTTTGTCATAGAATGAATCTGAATAGAATAGGTCGTGCGGCATCCCCAGCGCGGTGTCATCACGTGAGCATCGGTGTAACCATCGTAACTCTGGTCGAGCACCACGAGGTCATATTCCGCCATCTTCCTGTCGATGTAGAGTTGGTCATAGACCTCGCCCGTTGGGTTGTTGGGATTACAGAGCCACAGGACCTCTCTCCCACCCTCTTCTACGCCCGCCATCTTGCAGGCATCTTCGTACTCGCTGAACGTGGGCTGCGGGATGACGGGACGATAGCGGAAGGTATGGGCGATGAGGTAAATGGCCTCAGTGGCGCCACTGGTGACGATGACGCAGGCTGGGTCTATGTCGTGGTGCTCGGCAATCAGCCGCTCCAGCGACCACGCCTCGGGTTCAGGGTAATGGTCGAGCAGGTCGGGCCGTGCAGCCAAGTGTGCCATCAAGGCCTCGTGGCTGCCGTGGGCGCAGATATTGGATGAGAAATCCATCCGGATATCGTTATATTTGTAGGCGTCGTCGCCGTGTCCACTTATCATGATCTGATTATACGATTTGACAATTTACGATTTTACGATTTCAGTAGCTCATAGAGTCGGGGTATATCAACGTAGCGGCGAAGGTGGTCGGCCAGCTTGTCATACTGTTCCTCCTTGAACTCCGCAGGACTCAGTTCCCTACGTTTCTCACTTTCCACTCGTTCACTCTTCATTGTCCCTTTTAATAGGTGCTCAATGACAGGGGCGTTGTCGAGGAAACCATGGATGTAGGTGCCGATGCAGTGATCAGTCTGCAGGACGACCTCACTGGTATCGCTGACGCCCTGATGAATCTCGTAACCCCGACATGTCTGCCCATTGAACTGGAAGGTCACTTGACGAGTGGTCTTCTCAGGAGCCATCGTGGTATGAATGGGTAGGAGTCCGAGGCCGGGGAGGCTGGGTACAGAGCCCTCGATGCCATCGGGGTCGAGGATGGACTCTCCTAACATCTGGTAACCACCACAAATACCAATAATCATCTTTCCTTCGCGATGAGCGCGCTGAATGGCCTGTGCACAGCCATTGCGGCGCAACTCCATGAGATCGTCCAATGTGGCCTTCGTGCCAGGCAGGATAATGATGTCGGCACTGGTGATATCATTGACATCGTTGGTATAAAAGAGGTTGACGCGCGGATCGCGCTCCAACGTGTTGAAGTCGGTAAAGTTGCTGATATGTCGCAGGAGGACAACGGCAACATTGACCTTCCCCTCTGCTGATTGCCGACGCTTTTGCTCAAGGCTAACACTGTCCTCTTCTTCGATATAGATGTCCTTGAAGTAAGGAACAATGCCAAGGACAGGTACGCCACAGACTTGTTCCAGCATCTTGCGCCCTTCGTCGAAGAGGCGCAGGTCCCCACGGAATTTGTTGACGATAATACCTTTGATGCGCTGCTGGTCCTCGGGGTCCTGTAATTTGATACTGCCATAGCAGGAGGCGAAGACCCCGCCCCGATCAATGTCAGCTACAAGGATTACAGCAGCATCGGCATAGCGTGCCATTGGCATGTTCACCAAGTCGTGGTCGCGCAGATTCAGCTCTGAAATACTCCCCGCCCCTTCCATGACAATGGGGTTATACTTAGCTGCTAAACGGTCAAAGGCTGCATGAACTTCCTGCCGCAGGGCTGGGTCGTTGCGCCAATACTCATAAGCACTTTTATTTCCTATTGGCTTACCGTTGAGTACCACCTGACTGGTGTGATCGGAGTTTGGTTTCAGCAACAGGGGGTTCATGTCGGTGTGACAGGGGATGCCGGCCGCCTCTGCCTGAACAGCCTGAGCACGACCTATCTCCAAGCCTTCGGGCGTAGCGTAGGAGTTTAGCGCCATGTTCTGCGCCTTGAAAGGAGCGGGATGAAAACCATCCTGTAAGAAGATGCGACATAGGGCGGTAGCGATGACGCTTTTGCCTACATCGCTGCCTGTTCCGGCAAGCATGATAGAACGCATAATACTCTTATACCCAGGTTTTTATTATTTAATGATTAGAGTTATACATTAAGAGTGACGACAATTTCTGAGAATCATCGGCCCAATACCAATGTGGATAGCCTGCCCGGATGTTTTTGTAGTGAACAAAGGGCGTGGGAGCCTCGGGAATGGTCGTGGAATAATGGAACTCATGACCGCGAAGTGCGATGCCGTTGAGGACGGTCTCGCGGTAGCCCAGATGAAGACGTGCGCTCTGCATCGTGGCGCTATAGGGCAGGATGCCGCACATGGGCTGACCGTCGATATCGCGACAGAGATACATGAAGCCGCCACACTCTGCCAACACACGTCCCCCCGCCTCGGCATAAGCGCGGATCTGCCCCCGCATCGCCGCATTGCCTGCCAGCTGCTCAGCGAACAACTCGGGGTAACCGCCAGGCAGATAGAGGAGGTCGCATTGCGGCAAGGCAGCATCCTGCAAAGGGGAAAAGAAGGAGACATCACCAAACGAGCGCAACGCATCGATATTGGCGCGATAGGTGAAATTGAAAGCGGCATCGCGGGCGACAGCGATGGCAATAGACCCACCGCCACCCCCTCCCTTATGAGAGAGCAGGGAGAGGGTCTTATTAGCCCCATAGGACTTATCAGTCTTCGTTACTGCAAGCAGCCGGTCGAGGTCAATATGGGCTGTCACCTCCTGCGCGGCAAGTGCTATCAGCTGTTCGGTCTTCTCGCGTTCCTGGAGCGTGAGGCCGAGATGACGGCTGGGAATGACGAGGTCGGGGTTGCGCGGCAGAAAACCGAGGCACGGAACACCCGCATCCTCACAAGCACGACGCAGGGTTGCCAACTGGCGGTCGGAAGCCACGAAGTTGAAGACGACTCCCGCGAGGCGAAGTCGGGGATTGAAATGGCGGAAACCATAGATGAGAGGAGCCACACTATAGGCCACCGCCTTGGCACTGACCAGCAACACCACAGGCACATCAAGTACCTCAGCGACCTCTGCTGCACTGCCGCGCGGACCATCGGCACCGTCGAAGAGCCCCATAGCGGCCTCGACGACAGAAGCATCGGCATCGCCGCCATAATGTCCGAACAACGCCTGCACATGAGCAGGGGAAGACATATAGGTGTCGAGGTTCACGGATTCCACGCCCGCTGCCATCTGGTGGAAAAGCGGGTCGATATAGTCGGGTCCGCTCTTGAAAGGCTGCACAGAGAGTCCCCTGTTACGCAGAGCGCGCAGGAGTCCCAACGTGAAAGTGGTCTTGCCACAGCCCGAGGAGGAAGCGGCTATCATCAGACAATGAGGCATAACGAGAGGTAGATAAGGGTTTCGGTGATAAGAAAGGTGGCGCCACAGCAGTCGCCAGTATATCCCTTAATACGACGATGCATCCAACTGAACAGCAGGACACAGCCGCAGACAGGCAGCAACAGGGCAAGGAGCCACTGCGCAGGTGTGGGCAAAGCATCGGGAACGAGGAGAATACCCACAGCCAGCGGTACGAGTGCAAAGACAAGGCTCAGCAGGCGTTCGACGAAAGGTGTGCGTTCATAGACAAGCCGGTTCTTGGCATCAGCTTCCGGGCGTGCATAAGGCAGGAAATAGATGATGGTAGCACTGAGCCCCTTGGCCAGCGCATCCGCAGCAACGAGGATGAGCGGCGAAAGGCCTGCATCGAAGAGGGCTGTCAGCACGTTCCACACGACGAAGACATAGAGGATGAGCCCCAGCACGCCATAGGTGCCGATATGGGAATCCTTCATTATAGATAAGGTACGCTCGCACGATGTGCCGCCACCGAAGCCGTCGCAGAAGTCAGCAAAGCCGTCCTCATGCAAGGCACCCGTGAGCAGACAGCGCGACAGCAAGGCCAGTGCCACGCCGACACCCGTTGAGAGGTGTAGCAGCTGGGAAGCCCACATCACGAGCGCCATCACGCCACCCGTGAGCCAGCCCGCCAAAGGCCAGAGGGGTACCACACGCTCGAAATAAGAGCGCTCTACGGTCGCCAGCCGCCACAGCGGCAGCCGCGTGAAGAACATCAGCGCTGCCAGCGTACGCTTAAAAATATTTCGTAATCTCTGCATGAGCGAAGTTGTCCATTTCATTTAACAAATGTACTGCCGATGCCACAATGGGGTAGGCACAAAGGGCACCTGTCCCTTCCCCTAACCTCATACCCAGTCGGAGGAGTGGCTGGGCATGCATGGCGGTGAGCATCAGATGGTGACCGCCCTCGTCGCCGCAGTGTCCGAAGATGGCGCACTCGCGCACGGCGGGGTTAAGCTGCTGTGCTGCCAGCATGCAAGCCGTCATGATGAAGCCATCGACAAGAATCACCATCCGCAACTCTGCAGCACGCAGCATGGCACCTATGGCCGCCGCCATCTCATAGCCTGAGAAATAGCGGATGGTATCAGCAGTGGTATAGCCCGCGCTGACAGCATGGTAGTGTTCTACGGCCTGGGTGAGCACGTTGAGTTTATGGCGGATGCCGTCGGCGTCAAGGCCACTGCCTGCACCCACACACTGTGGAAGAGGTATATCAAGGAACAGATGCATCAGCACACTCGAAGGCGAGGTGTTACCGATACCCATCTCCCCCAGACTCAGGACATTGCTACCCTCGGCATAGCAAGCATCTACCTGCTCGCGTCCCACAGCCAATGCACGTTCCCACTCCTCTGCGGTCATCGCAGATTCGTGGAGGAAGTTGCGCGTGCCGTAACCAATCTTGCGGGGGATGATATGGGCGTGGCGAACGGGGTCGAAGTCGAAATCGACACCCATATCCACGATGCGGAGCGAGAATCCGTGCTGATGACAGAGGACGTTGACGCCCCCGCCCCCACGGCCGTAGTTGATCATCTGCTGCCACGTGACCTCGCGTGGCGACAGCGACACGCCCTCGCGCTCGATGCCGTGGTCGCCGCCAAAAAGGATGTGGGCGGGATGGCGCAGTTCGGGCGTCAGCGTCCCTTGGATGAGTGCCACCTGCATAGCCACCTCTTCCAATACGCCCAGCGAGCCCTTGGGTTTGTTCAGGTTGTCGATCTTGTCCTGTATCGCTTGTCGAAAATCCATATTTATTGTTTCAGAATTCTTTTTTCACTTTATTCTCACCTCTATACCACTCACCATAAGAACCACTTCGTCAGCTTGAGAGGCAACATATTGGTTCAACCAACCTAACAGGTCTGTGAAACGCCGCTGAAGGGCATTGGCACTGGTGCCCCCCAAACCTATCTCGTTGGTCACGAAGAGGAAGGTGGCATCCTGAGCCGTGAAGCGGTCAAACTCAGCTTTCATCTCTGCCAGCAGAGCATCGATATCCGGCTGTTCTTCATCAACAGCGGAAGCTGTAAAGAAATTCGTGGCCCACAACGTGAGGCAATCGATGAGTACGACACGTCCACGGACATCATGACGGCTCAACTGACGTTCTTCTTCGATATTGGTCCACTCAGGGCCGCGGCGCTCCTGATGGCGCTGTACACGAAGGGCGAACTCGTCGTCCCAGATGTGGGCCGTAGCCATATAAACCGGGTTCGGAGACAGTTCCAACGCTCGACGTTCGGCATAGGAGCTCTTGCCAGAGCGCTGTCCGCCGGTGATGAGGATGATATGTTTCATATTGTTATTCATTCTTTACTAATTGGATGTCCAGCAAGCCAGTGGGGAACACCTTGCGACAATGGTGGAGACATAGGGTCTGGATCTGTTTGAAAAAGGTGGGAGGCATGAGATCCCAAAGCTCTCGGGCCATCGTAATACCTTCCATCTTTGCGGCGGCATCCGGGACGCCGGCAGCAATAGCCACTTCTGCGAGGAAGTCTTTATTCATAGTGACTTTGTGGGAGTGGGTGTCGAGGTGGCCTTCAGCCAGTTTAACCGCTTTGCCTATCATGATTCCAAGTACGACACGATGAAATCCGAGACTACTGGCTTTCTGAAGGGCCGCGCCGATGAAATTGCCATAATGGATGACACGGAGCTCGGGGTCCAAGGCAAGAAGAGCTTCCTCGCCACGCTTGCCTGAGGCAAGTCCGATGCTATCGCAACCGATAGCACGGGCTACTTGTAGTTCGCGGCCTATGCTCTCGATAAAGGCGTCATTAGAAAGGGGGGCCACGATGCCAGAAGTACCAATAATACTAATGCCATCGACCACGCCAACACGTTCGTTGAAAGTGCGCTTGGCCAGTTCACGACCATTCTCTACGGAAAGAGTGATATCCATATCCTCTTCCGTGATCTCTCTTACGGCTGCCGTTATCATCTGTCGCGGCACAGGGTTGATGGCTGGCTCGCCAACAGGAACGCCAAGGCCGGGGAGGGTGACGCGGCCGACACCTTCACCCTGAAGGAAACGGATGCCACAACCCCGAACTGGCGAGGGAACAACACGGGCTGTGATACGGCAACCACGAGTGACATCAGGATCGTCACTGAAGTCCTTGACAACTGTGGCTTCACCTTTTCCTACGCTTTCGAAATCTACCAACACACTCTCGCCATTGGGCAGCTGCACCCATACAGCTTCTTCCTCTTCGCCCTGAAGTGCCAACATAGCAGCTTTGACGGCAGCCGTAGCACAGGTTCCAGTTGTCAACCCGCTCTTCAAGGGGAAGAAATTGGAAAGAAGATGTTCGACAGCGCGGCGTAGGCCAAGGGGACCGAAGACTATTTGATAAGTGGAAATAGGGGCTTGGAAATGAATCTTTGGGCGTTCAACGACAAAGATTTTAATGCCAGCGCCCTTGGCAGCTTCCACCTTCTCCGTGAAACCGCCACTAAGACCACTCTCTTTGGTGAGGATGGCCTGTGGGTGCAGCTGTTGGATGAGCGCGGCCGTATTCTCTTCTTCATAATACACCAGCCGACTCTCTGGGAATCCCTGTTTCATTGCTAACTGACGTGACGCATCGCGGTCGAGGATGCGGCACCAACAGGTGTGGCGCTCCCAAAAAGGTTTCAGCGATCCAATGGTTTGAACGCCAGTCAGCATCAGTAAACTTTTTATGCCAGCATCCTCCAGTTGGCAGATAGCATCTGAATAGTCGCTACACCAAGTCATATCATCGGTGTGTGGCGGATAGTTACGCTCATAGCGGATTACCGGGAGATTCAGCATCGCTGCAACCTCCACCACCGTCTCATGAAGTCGAACGGCAAAAGGATGTGCGGCATCAATAAGCAGGTGGACATCCTTATCACGACAAAACTGCTGCATCGCATCGGAGTCTTTTGCACCATCAACAGCGATGCCATTATGCAGGACAAGCGACTGCTCGCCCGTCTTTGTCGAGTAGTAGAAGGGTTTACCTGCCACTTCCAACACCTCAACCGCTTTCCGGCCTTCTGTTGTTCCTCCGAATACGAGAATCATGGGATGATTTTACAATTTGACGGATTTAACGATTTCACGATTATACGGTTCTACGATTTTGTCCCATGGGATTCATGGGCTTATGGGATTCTCACTTTTTCATCGCAGTATGCGATAAAAGGTGGGCTGATAGTCTGCAGGCATCAACTCGGGATGGAAGATGGCAATGAGATCGGCCAGCAGTACATCTGGAGTGACGGGCGAAAGCTCATAGTAAGGTGTCTGCTTCATGTTGCAGTAGATGACCTTCTTTTCCCGGAAGGCACGGAAGAGCTCATTGCGAGGTTCACTCGCCTTCAGCGCCTCGTAGCTGAAGTCGCCAGAGAAACTGTTGAGGATACGCCAGTAATCGGCATTGGAAGCAAGGGAGTACATCTGTTCAAATTCGATGTTCACACCGCCCGTATTATCATCCTTGACAACGTAGTCTGCTCCCGCATCGCGGAAGAGCTGGGCAAGCGTGCTCTGTCCACCCACGGCATACCAGTTACCGCCATGCATCTCGCCTGAAAAGACGGTGGGGAGGTCTGTCAGCTTTAAACTCTCAACCTTATTCTTTAAACTCTCATACCTGCTTTCAATCCCGGCAAAGATGGAGTCCGCTTCGGCTTCTTTGCCTAAAAAGAGAGCAACGAACTTTATCCATTCAGCTTGGCCAAGGGGATGAAGTTCCTTGTATCCGAGATGCGGAATGAGGGTGATACCTGTCTCCTTGATGGAATCGTAGCCTCCACGCTTGAAAGGCGAAATAAAGATGACCTCAGGATCGGACGCCAGAATCAGCTCAGTATCGAAATTACCTTCCATTCCTATCTTAACCATACGACCGTCCTTCACACGCTGACGTATGTCCTTATTAAAAAGATTCTTCGTGCCTGTGATGCCGCGAACGACATCCAGAGCGTCGAGGGCGGTGAAGTTGGAAAGCTGCAACATCGTCATCACTAACGTCCGTTCCACAGGAACCAACACGGGGGTGTAGCCGTCAGGCACAAAGTCGTTTAATTCGCGCAGTTCACTCCCCTCCATCACGGAAGGGTGGGTCTTTGATACCAACGCAAAGTGATAACTCACTGGCATGCGGTCCGCATCTGTCTGCGGATCTGCCACATCCACCAGCCTTATACCATTCTCTAACGTGCGAACAGAGAATCCTTTGGCATAGGACATCGGCTCTTCCCTACTCTCCCAAGTGGAAGAAGCGGAATCGGAGGACTTGGAACTAAGAGGGCTACAAGCCGTGAGAGTAATGAAAGAAAGAGAACAAATGATAAAGAGGGAGTATTTCATATCTTTTCTATTTTCGGAGATAGGACGTGGACTTTTAGTCTTTTCTTTTGAACAACACTGTCGCTATGACAGGAGCGCCTACGAGGGCGGTGACGGAGTTGACAGGCAAGGCACCTTCGAAGCCAGGCATACGGGCGATGAGATTACAGAGAAGGGCCAGGACACCTCCGGCAAGCAGAGTGGCAGGCATTAGGATACGATGGTCGCTGGTGCGAAACATGGCGCGAGCCAGATGGGGTACAGCAAGTCCTATGAACATTATCGGGCCACAGTAGGCCGTGACGATGGCCACAAGAATTCCAGAGGAGAGGATGACAAGGGTACGGGCACGCTGTAAGTTCAATCCGAGATTCTGGGCATAGGCATCACCCAACAGCAACAGATTCATGGTCTTGACAAGCAGCATACTCAATGGTAGCAGGATAGCCATCAGCACCACGAAGAGTACCATCTGATCACCTGAGACGCGGGCGAAGGAACCGAGGCCCCAGACAACATAGGCCTTGATATCTTCTTCGTTGGAAAAGAACTTCAACACGCCGATGATAGCGTTGGCCATATAACCGATGAGTACGCCAATGATGAGCAGCGTCACATTGCCTTGTACACGTTGAGCTACCCAAACAATAAGTCCCATCACCGCCAACGCTCCAACAATAGCAGCCACACTCATAGCCACATCGCCGAGATAGCCCAAGCGGCTCAAGGCCATGCCTCCCAGAGAGCCACTCATGAGTACTACCAGAGCCACACCGAGGGACGCGCCATTAGAGATTCCAAGTACCGAAGGACCTGCCAGAGGATTGCGGAAAACGGTCTGCATCTGCAGACCACTGACCGCTAAACCGGCGCCAGCCATCAGAGCGGTCAGGGCTTGAGGAACACGTGAGCTCCAGATGATATTGGACCATACCGCCTGGGTAGAGGAATCTGGGTTGGGGGCGGAGGGAGAGAAAAGGATGCTGAGCACGTCGCGCACAGGAATGCTTACCGTACCAAGGAGGAGGTTGAGCACGAAAAGTACGACAATCAATAGCGTCAGCAGGATGAAAGATGTTGAATGCTTCATACTTCGCCTTTTCTAAATAGGTGTGTAAAGTTCTTACTGTAAAGTTCCGAAAGACCAGCGCGGTTGTCAATCGCTTCGCCGACCACAAGCATCGTTGTCAGGCTGAGATGGTTGTCGTGGACAATCTTTGCAAGGTCCTTCAACTTGCCACGATAGATTTTCTGGTCGGGCCACGTGAGATGGTAACAGGCTGCGACGGGGGTATCCTCAGAATATTCCATTAACAACTCCTTTTGTACATCGTCGACAATGGAGGCGGAAAGGAAAATGCACATGGTGCTTTGGCTCTTAGCCAACAGGTGCAGTTGTTCCTTCTCTGGCATGGGAGTTCTCCCTTCACCGCGCGTAAGAATAATGGTCTGGCAACGCTCAGGAATGGTGAACTGACTCTGCAACTCGGCTGCCGCAGCCAGGAACGACGAGATGCCTGGCGTGATGTGATAGTCCATGTGGTTCTGATCGAAGAATGCCATCTGCTCCTGAATGGCGCCAAAGATACAGGGATCGCCCGTATGTAGACGGACGATGAAATGCCCCTCGTCGTAGTGTTCCTTCATCAGCGCACATTGCTCTTCAAGATTCATGTCAGCAGAAGAGCGCACCACAGCACCAGGCTTATGGCATTCCGTCAAGGCCTTAGGCACTAAAGAACCTGCATAGAGAATCAAGTCAGCCCGCTCCAGCATCTTGCGACCACGAACACTGACCAAGTCTGGGTCGCCAGGACCAGCACCCACAATCTCGATATGGCCTTCACGCAAATACTTTCGATCGATGGCAACTGCAAGTGTGAAATTCCTTCCTTTCACTTTCGGCAATAGCAGTTTTCCATGATTGGAAGCCAACAGGGCTGCAGCCTCGCAGACACTTGGGGTTCCAACATGCTTTTCTACCGTCTCGCTGGGTGTGGGAACAGCTACCTTAGCCAGTTCGTCGGCCGTAAAGAAACGGACGGGATAACCTTCGGATTCCAGGTATTGGATGACCGGCTCATCGGACTTAATGTCGATGGTACAGATATTACCCGCCTCCCAATTAATGCCTTGTTCGTAGCATAAAGCCTCTAATCCCTTTAGCACTTCCTGTAACGGTGCCTGATGAGCAAGTCCTATACCAAATTCCAGCACACGCGGAATATATTGAATAAACTGTACGCCTGTAACAGCTGAATAAGAGAAGGGAGATACAACTATCAGAAGGCGAAACCGATCGGGACTCACATCGCTAATGTCGCTAACAAGGGTTACATGACTTGGCAGGTGGGTTTCCAAATAGTCCGTACCCTCATCGCGAATATCCAATAACAAAGCGGTCGGCTCCTTGTGCACGAAAGTGGCTATCACATCGTTCATCGTGCCATGCCCTTCACTTAATTCTATATCCCATCCGTAGGTCTGGTCGAAAGTATCAAGAGCCCAAAGTCCTAAGAGGTCGCTTTGAGTGGTGATGACCTCACGGGCTCCCAAGACAGCAGCAATATCCTGTGTAAGACGGTTGGCTCCTCCGATATGACCTGAGAGGACGGAGACGGCATTCAATCCCAAACTATCCACACATACCACAGCGGGGTCTTCGTGCTTATCTTTTATATAAGGTGCAATGGTGCGAACACAGATTCCCATAGCGCCAATAAACACAAAGGCATCGAACTTATTCCATTGTTCACCCACACATTTGTGAGCTATGATCGTTGCCCCAAGTTCGCGCTGGAGCGAAAGGGCAATATCCTTGCCTGCCTCGCTGATTTGTATGACTGCTATCTTCTGCATCTTAGTATCTCGATAGGATGGTTTTCGTTGAGTAAAATCTTGGTGGGTGGTTCTTGCTTCATGCCAAGTTCTTGACAGGCCTCGTCCCAGAGTTGGTGACTGTCAGTGATTACCTTTGGCGCCTTGACGCTGTTCATCACGATGATACCGTCATCCGTCAGGACTGTCAGTACCTTCGCCATGATTTCCTTTAACCGTCCGCCATGTCCTCCGATAAAGACGGCTTCCGGGCGTGGTAAGTCTGTGATGTCCGCTTCCAGGAAGTCTCCCATGTGGACGTTGATACCAGGGGTTTTGAATTTCCGAGCATTCTTATGTATTATCGCCTCGCACTCCGGCCGTATCTCGAAGGCTTCGATATGCAAATGCGGGAACAGTAGCCTTGCTTCAATGGAGATACTACCCGTGCAGGCTCCGATATCCCAGAACACCCGCCGATGTGTCATATCCAAAGCCTGCAACGTAAGCAGACGAATGGGCATCTTGGTAATCATCTTCTCGCGGCCGTCAAGGAGGAAAAATTCGGAATCGGGAATGCCAAAGGGCTTCTTATATTCTGCTATTTGTTTCCGTATTATCAAGCAGTTAGGATGACCGAAGTCGCATTGGCTGGCCTTCTCGAGAGTAAGTATTGATATCTTCTCGAGTTCAGGGTTCCCCAAGTGCTCTCCCACGTATATATTATAATAGGTATAGCCGTACTCCAACATTCTACGTGCTATGGCCGCCGGATTATGTTCCTTGTCTGTGAGCACACCTATCATTTCCTTCCGCTCAATAAGAGCGCGGTCAAATTCCTGCCAGGGACGTCCCGTCAGCGAGACTATCTTCATGTCGTGGTAAGGTATCAACAGGCGGTGAGCCAACAGCTGCAGGGAATTGAACGTAGGAAATAGTTGAATCTCCGCATCTGGCATCATACGCTTAATGGTATTTGCGAAGCCGAAGAAAAGAGGATCGCCCGAAGCAAAGACTATAATGGAAGACCCTTCTAAATCTCCCCGTAAGGGAAGACTATTCTTTCCGCTGACCATCTCTGCGCCAGCCTCCCCGCCCTCACGGGAGGGGTGCCCAACGGGCGGGGTGGGTCTTTTGTACTTCTCGAACACTCCTTCCAGCGGCACCGTGATATCTATCCACTCCGCTCCCTCAGGCAACAAGGGAGCCACAATCTCATGATGGCGCTTACCTCCCGAGAACACCCTACCCTGCTGGATTTTCTCCAGCACCTCTGGTGGAAACCAAGGGTTTGGATTGTCTGTTATGCCAATAACGGTAAATTGCATCATGATAGTGGCTAAAGTATTATTTGTTGTTTTGTATCAGAGGTCGCGGCCAGGCTTGAGCTGTGCTGCATCATCGTAGGTGAGGATGGCATTGACGAGCGTGGCGGCAAGATTACTGCCCCCCTTGCGTCCCTCCACGATGATTTTGGGAATATGCGTCAGTGTCTTGACGGCATGCTTGCTCTCGCACACATGAACGAAGCCCACGGGTGCTGCTATTATTCCGACAGGACGTAGCTTTCCTTTGTGCACCAAATCGCAAATCTCAAACAGAGCGGTGGGTGCATTGCCTACCACATAGAGCGCCTCAGGATATTCCTCGGCTGCCAGTTGCATAGCCGCCTGACTGCGCGTGATACCTTTTTCCTCTGCCATTCGCTGGGTTCGCGGGTCTTTGATATAACAGTGTACTTCTATGCCCAGTCTCTCCAACGCTCCCTTGCGTATTCCACTGGCTGTCATAGTAACATCAGTTACGATATGTTGCAGACAACCTTCGGAAACTTTACTATATAGGATCTCTGTAGCACGTTCATCCATCCAAAGGCATTTTTCCATACCGAAATCTACCGTCGTATGTATGGCATGCAACAAGGGCCAAAGACGCCAGCGCGGCACATCGGGATGCCTCATTTCGGAAAGAATGGTACGGAAAGACTCGTTCATTATCTGCTGACCAACTTTGCTCCCCTCCACTTGTTCCTTTTGGTAGTATCCGCGTGGAGTAATCATCTTTTTGTCGGCGATGTATGACTGCGAGTTACCTATCAAGATGACGGTAAACATATCTACATCTTCAGGGTCAAAAGCACCCAAAGAGGTTATCTTCACCTCCTCATCTTCGCGCCCTGCCTGACGCACATAGCCCACTGGAGTTTCAGCGGATCGACCTTGCAGGAAGAGTTCCACGAGGCGATGAAGTTGCCAATAACGACCGTGGGACTTGGGGTTATAGATGGCAGTGACAAAATCTCCGACGACAGCAGCTTTAATACGTTTCTCAATGACTGCCCAAGGCGTCATCAGGTCGGAGAGCGAAATAACACAGAAATCATGTCCTATAGGGGCTCCCAATAAGGCAGCAGCCTTTTGGAAAGCACTAATTCCCGGGAGGGATACGATCTCAATATCAGAGGATCGCTCGCGAGCCATCTCATAGATGAGAGGAGTCATCCCATAGATGCCGGCATCACCTGACGAGATGACAACCACCATCTTTCCCTGTTCGGCCAGCATGAAAGCTTGCTCTGCCCGCTCGCGTTCGTGTTTCATACCTGTATCGATACACTCGCAACCTTCGCGGAGACAGGACTCCACAAACTGAAAATAGTATCTATAGCCAACCACTACATCGGCTTGCTTCAGTACGGTAAGGACTGCAGGAGTGATGTCTTCTGGACGTCCTGGGCCTAAGCCCACAACAATAATCTTTCCCATAGGCTGTGATAACGTCTTTGCGGCGGCAAAGATAAAGAAAATTTCTCTAATATTTCATTCTCAGGCTGAAAATATAGGAACGACCTGGATTAATCGTGGAAAAATTGGAGTTCCAAGGGGACGTATCGCGCTGATTAAAGAGGTTTTCAATACCTAAACCGGGTTCAAGAGTGAAGTTTCGGAGTACGATGGTGTGACGCGTCGTCAAGTCCCATTGGCTGAAGCCTTCTGCATAACCATAGGTACTGCTGTAGCGTTGTCCCTGAATGTGACCATTAAGGCTGACATTCAGATGATAGTCTCCCCATGTATGGTCCCACGAAGCAAGCACACTTCCTACGTGTTTCACGCTTTTATCCACGGGTGAGGTGGTGGTGATGTATTGCTGTGTCTTCTTGTCCAGGCTCCTAGTCTCTGCTTCGGAGTCCGTGAAGGTGTAACCGCCACCTATAGTGAACCCATAAGGCAAGAGGAACTTCAGCGAAGTGCTGATCCCTCGAAGAGTCGCGCGGTCTATATTGTCACGCTGACGAATGGTCTCCCACCCCTCATTCTGCAAAGCGGTGAGGTTTGCATCAGCGGCAATCTCAGCTTGGGTCATGGTGCGATAGTTTATCATGTCACGTATCTTATTAAGAAAGGCACTGACACTCACACTCATCCAAGTATTGCTGTACTCAGCATTGACGTTGACGAAATGGTTCTTTTCGGGCTTTAAGTCCGTATTGTAGAGGGTATAGCGAGCAGCAGTCTTGGCCTGGTCGGTGGCATAGAGCTGCGAGAGGGTTGGGGTGCGATAACCTCCGGCATAGCTGGCACGCAGGCGGAAGCCACCCGTATGGAAGAAGAGACCAGCATTGGGTGTCAGGGCTGCTCCGAAATGATCGTTCTGGGTGTAACGCAGTCCAACGACAGCGTCAAGCAAACGGGCTATGCGCAGTTCATCCTGCGCAAAAAAGTTGTAGGAGTTGGTTTTCTCAAAGTCGATATTGTCGCTTTGGCTCGTGAGGCTCTCCTGCACGAACTCAGCACCCGCCGAGAGTTTGTTCCAGTCTGCCAGACGGAAGATACCACGTAAGGTTTCATTGACATAGTGGGTGCGCTTGCGTGTTTCGTCGTAGGGTTCTTTCTCGGCTGTCTGCCAATAGTCATACTTCGATGAGAAATTATCGCTGTAGACATCCAGGTAGAGATGGATGTGAGCGTTGGGAGTCCAGCGGGCACCGCCGCCGTAGAGGTAAGAGGTATGATGAAGGTCGTAGGTATAGGCTTGCTTAGCAGTGTAGGAATAGGTGACGGCGGACGAACCACCATCCACACTGGCTGCGGAGGCCGTATTCTTCTTTTGGGTGAAATAGGTCGCGGATTGGGGACGGGTGGTGAGGTAGTCATAGTAGGAGCCGCGAATGTAGAAGGACCACTGATCATTGAGACGGAAGTCTAGCTTTTCGCTGATATTGTGGCTGTGGAAGCCCGTAGACATCGGACGTCCAGTGAGCTTCAGCACCTCTGTGCCGTCCTCCTCGAAAGCCTGATAGCGGTTCACCTGCCAGTTATCTGCCTGGTGGTAGGAATAAGAGGTGTGAGAGGAAAATTTGCCTGCCGTGAAGTCTACAGCGATATCCTCGTCCAGTCGGCCGTGATTCATCACCTTGGTGGTGGACGATGCGGAAACGGGTTCCTTGCTGTCGTCGGTAATAATATTGATGACACCCGCAATGGCATCACTGCCGTAGAGTGCGGAAGCCGCCCCGCTAAAGATTTCAATACGGCGTACATTAGCCATCGAAATACGACTCCAGCGATCATCACCGCTGATGCGTTTTCCGTTCTCGAGGATAACGATATAGTCATCGCTAACGCCATTGAAGTTCACAGAGGTTCCCATTCCACTTGTGTGTGTAGTGATATGGGTCGTTAGCCGTGTAAGGGCCTCCTGCAAAGTCAGCACATGAGCGTCTTTCAGCTCTTTGGCTGTTATGACCTTCACGGCCACGGGAGAATTATCAGAGCGATGATATGTTCCTGTGCCCGTGACAACCACGGGATTAAGATCCGTAGTCGAGGGGGCAGACTGGGCAAAAGCGGTGCCCCCGCCCAAATGCAGGAGCACCGCCGTGAAGCAGATAGTATTTATGGAGTGTTTCATGGATTCTGTTTACTCCTCGGGATTCTTGGAGTGATAGTAATCGAGTGCTTCGCCATTGATGGCATCCTGGGTATGGTTCATCCAGATGGCACGGATGGTGGGCAGTTCGAGCAGACCCTTATTAATCATCGTCTCATCGTTGCAGATGTAACCCATATGTTGGAAGTACATCTTCCAGGAGGTGTCCTCGACTTCGCCTTCCTCGTTGGCTTCGAAGCCCTTGCCCTCTTCCCATGCATCATCATCGCCGGCCATATCGTTGTGACCGTGATCGCCATCGATGGACATCAGTGGGTGACAGAAGACCTTTCCACTGGTGATGCCAGCTTCCTGCATACGCTCCAGGACATTGGTCTTGAAGTTCTCCATCATATCCACAGTACCGACGAAGTAGTTCTTGCTGTAGTCCTGAAGGGCAAATTCCAATTCGGTGTAGCGGACATTAGCCTTGTAAGTGTCGTAGCTGTCTGGGTTACCGTGACCCATAAAGGCTACAACGCCCTCAGCAGCTTTGGAACTGTAGAGTGCATTGAGTTGCTTAGCGACCTCCTTCACGTCAGTCTCTGCATCCTGGAGCAGGGGCACACCCAGCTTCAGCACAACTTTGGAGAGGTACTCGTCGTCGAGGTCACCATTGGCATTGTTGGCGAAATCCTTGATGTAGTTGATGACGCGGGTATATTCCTCACCAGGAATAACCTGCAGGGACTGCACCACAATCTCGCTGTAGCGTACGCCCTCAGCAGCGAAAGCATTGAGCCAGAAGTTAGGAGCGTAGAAGTTGCGGGGATCTACGTTCTCACCAGCAGCAGCACGGTTGATGCAGATTGCCGAAGAGAAGGAAAGGAATACGTCGTAGGCCGGGAACTTCTCCTTGTAAGCCTGTACGGTCTCATCGAAGGCATCATAGGCCTGTTGCCAAGTGCTTCCGAATGCCACGAGCAGAATAGCCTTGTTCTGCTTCTTGTTGGACTTCACGTTCTGGGTCACTGCATCCTGATACTTCTGCCAGTTGCTGACATCATCATCATTTGAACAGGCCACGAAGCCTGCAGAGAGTGCGATGGCTGCGAGAGCCATCAGAAAGAATTTAATCTTCTTCATTGCTGTTAATTTTAGAATTGGTTTTAAATGATTTAAATTGGGCTTTTCCTTGATTGAATCGGATAGTGAGAGAGGCGTAGACGGTGGTGCCTGGCGACGTGGTGCCCAGGTGTAACCCGTGGGGTGTGCGGTCTACGTAGTTGAAGATATTATCCACGCCAGCTTCAGCGCGGAGTGTCAGTCCATGCGACTGGATCGCACGACACAAAATGTCGTGAGTGCTGGAGAGACGCCAAAGGTGGTAAGGTTTGCCGTTACCGTTGATTTGGTAGTATCTCTCCGACGAGGCTCGACCATATAGGCCCAGTCCGAGGCGGTAGGGAAAGCGGAAGCGGTGATTCCAAGTGGCAAACCAGTTGGCCTTATGATGCGCCATACCGTCAATAACGACCTCTGTCATCCGTTCGTGGTCGCTGTCGTACTGGTGGGCATCGGTATCGAGATAGCTGTAGCTGCCACCAAAAGCGAACTCCTTCACAGTATAGCGCACATTCACGTCAACACCAATAGTGCGGGCATCCTCGAGGTTCTGATACTGGCGTGTCTTATGTAACTCATACTGAGCCTGGTATTCCTCAGGTGCACAATAGTTGGGAATGGTATTGAGGGCAATCATGTCTTTTACCTTATTAATATATCCCGTGATGGACAGCGAGAAGCCGCCAACGTTCACCTCCGCACTTACGGAACCATAGTTGCTAGTCTGCGGACGCAAGTCGGTATTGCCGAGGTAGAGGTATGTACCACTCATTTCGCGGACATAGCGGTAGTGCAGTTCTTTGGGCGTGGGGGTCTTGAAGCCCTGTGACCAGGCAGCGCGCAGATTCAACCAGCTCGTAGGTTTCACCATAGCCGAGAGTTTGGGCGTCAGGTGAAGACCAAACTGCCGGTTGCGGTCCAGTCGCAATCCGCCCGTCAGCTGCAGAATGCTCATCTCATGGGCTCGAGAATTCGTCCAGTTCGGCGTCCACTCGTCCTGTACATACAGTGCCTCAGTATCATCAGTGACTATTCCCCCATGATCTACTCTCATGGGAGCATTCAGCCAGTCGTGGCGTACCTCCAGCCCTGCGCTGAGACGGTTCTTGGCAGGCAAGTCGAAGATGCCTTTCAGGTGACCCATCGTGCGGCGCTGGTCGCTCTGCAGGTTCGATTGACCTGGGAAATAAGGGAAGTAATGTGTGAAATTACCATAGGGATCGTAGCCATCCACAAGCGTGGTGTCGGTAAAAACATAATAGTAGGCATGACGGTTCCAGTCGATATCCAGAGTCACGACGGCCTTGTCCGAGGCCTGCCACTTACCGCCCGCTGAAACAGAAGCGTTACGATACTGCAAGTCATAGGTCTTCACGTCCACTGCGGCATATTTCCCCGATGGACGGTAGATACGCTTACGGTAGATACTGCCTTCGGCATACAGTTCCCAATTGGGCGTGGGCGTGTAGGTCAGCCGCTCGGCCACCTGCCAGTTGGTGTAGCGGTTGACTGTCATGTTGCGAGAGTCTGTGATTAGGAACTCGGTCTGATGCGGATCCTCAGTGGCAGTATTCTGCCAACCATTGCTATGTTGCAGCTGAAAGTTTGTGAGACTGCTGAACTTACCAATTGCGAAGCCTACGCTGTTGTGCTGGCGCAGATCACCATAACTGCCACCACGTGTAGTATTCTCTAGGAGCAGACCGTCGCGGTCATACTTACGCGTAATAATATTAATGACACCCGCAATGGCATCCGAGCCATAGAGTGCTGAAGCAGCACCTTTCACGATTTCGATGCGTTCGATGCGGGCGGGGTCAATGAGTCCGAGATCGTTCTGTCCTCCATTGTCTCCGTGAAGGCGCTTGCCATCTATCAAAATCAGGATATATGAATTCCCCAGTCCGTTCATCTGCATCTGGCTGCCCATATCGTCCTCACTGAAGGCGAAACTGGCCGTCAGTCCGCTCAGGATATCCTCAATACTGCGTCCACCATATTGTTCCAGTTCGCGACGCGTGATTACCTCCGTCTGTACGGGCGCATCCTTCAACCGGTGCTGGGTGCCAGTACCGGTAACGACTACTTCTTCCAGACGGTTTGTCTGCAGAGTGTCTTGTGCTGATGATGGGAGAACGAGGCACATATATGCCAAGAACACTGCCATCGTGCGCTGTGCCACGCAGGGGGTTGTTTTCATTGAAGTTCCGTGCGTCTGATCCTGGACGCCGTGTTAAGTGACGAAATGTCGGCAGGTCTTCTGGCTTTCCCCGTCTGCTCTACCTTCCCAACCTGTCAACTTGTTAACTTCGTCAACTTGTCAACTTCCAGTCAGTGGCGTTATACGAACAGACATACAAAGGGGATTACAGCTGCAGGTACAGCCCCGGATTCTCACCGGATTCCCTTGCATCATGTGGCAATTAGACCGCATGATTGCCTTATTTCGGGCGCAAAGGTACAGTTTTTTAGCCAACCACACAAATAAAAATCACTATTTTTTCTCCTTGCTGGGATTTTTCTTCAAAATAATGAATTATCGCTGAGCAAACGAAAAAAATATAGAAAGTTGAAATTTAATTTAAAAATAAGGTCACTTATCTACTAAAATAGGATAATTAAATGTATTTCAATAAATAATAAGATAGATGTTTATTTAGAAATAGTAGAGGAATAAAAGATATTTTGAAAAGAAATTACCAAATTCTGAGATTTTTTCATATTTTTCTTGCAAAAAATTTGGTAGATTCAGAAAAAAAGTCTACCTTTGTGCCGTCAAAACAAAGAAATGGGCCTCCACCGCAGGATTGTGGAACATAAATTCTGCTTTCTGTGCAGAAAAATGCACGAACAAGGATTTGGAGCAAAACATACCAGATATGCTATGCACGATATACAGTAAGACGATAAGGAGTAAGAAAGAAAAGACCAGCATTTTGGGCCTGGAAGAGTTAGCAACTCTGTTCCAGACAGATGAGAGAAGGAGAAAGACGGTGGAAGCGTTCAGGGCAGAGCTGCCCACGCTTCCGCCGTCTTGGCATTGGAGGGGCATCCACCAGCTGCCGCTGATCTGTCCAGGACTACTCCAGAAGAATCGTCGCAACGGCGAGCAGCATACGACGTACAACGGCGTGGTACTTCTCGAAGTCAGTGGCCTCACAAGGGCCGCAGACATCGAACGCGTGAAGATGAGGGTGGCGGGATGGCCTACAACCTTGGCCGCCTTCACGGGTGCCAGCGGACAGAGTGTAAAGATCCTCGTAAGTGGCACATTGGACGACGGATCGCTGCCCAACGACGTTGCGGAACATTTCCATCAGGCCCTATATGAGACCTGTGCAGCAGCCTACGCGAGCCTCATCGGGCACCCGTTGAAACCTAAGAACGCCCAAACAGGAGACACGTTTCGCTGGACTTATGACCCCGCCCCTTTCATTAACCCCCAGGCACAGCCTATTCGTATTTCGCGGCGAGAGCTTTTACGCGTAGCAGGCAACGAGGGCAGCGCCAACACTTTAGAATATGGACCAAATGCAGCCCTACCCTCCCCAGAGACGAGCAGCCTCTACCGCCGTCGCTTTGCATTAGCTGTAAGCAAGGCAAGGGAGGAGGGAACAGCAGAAGGACTACCTTTGTTAGAAGCAACAGCGATGGAGGCCTTGCGGCTGAACATCCCTCAGGAAGAAGCCGTAAGGCAGGCTATCAGGAACCCCCAGTTTTATGAAATTGACAGACAGCTGACGCGAACAACTATTGAAAGCATCTACCTCGAAAATGCATCCAAGGCTGGCCGCAATCGCAGCTATAAGATGCAAGAGACAGCCTTCTCTTTGCAGGAATTCATTCGCATCCGCTACGACCTCCGTTTCAACGAATTGACGAATGGCGTAGAGTGGCGCCGCAATGACTCCGCTACCCCCAACTTCCAGCCGCTGGACAGCCGCATGACGAACACGATGATCCAGGAAGCTCACGAGAGCGGCCTGGAAGTCCACGATCGCGATATGCGACGCTACTTAGGTTCAACACGCGTTCGCAGTTATAATGCCGCCCGGGCCTATCTGCACAGCATCGATGAGCAGTGGGACGGCAAGACAGACTATATAGGAGCACTGGCCGACCGGGTGCCCACCAGTTCTCCCCTGTGGCGCGAGAGCTTCCACACATGGTTCTTAGGAATGGTAGCACAATGGGAAGGCTGGGACCCGATGCACGGCAACGCTGTTGTTCCGTTGCTGATAGGCCCCCAGGACTGCGGCAAGAGCGCCTTCTGCCACTTGTTGTTGCCACCAGTGCTGCGCGAAGCAGGCTATAGAGAGCTCATGGACATCCGCTCGAAGACAGAAGTGGAACAAATGATGACGTCCTCGCTGCTCGTCAGCTTCGATGAGTTTAGTCTATTTAATGAAAAATTCCAACAGTATTTCCTCAAGGAACTTATTCAGAAAACAGGCCTAAAAGGACGACGGCCGTACAGCAACGTGACAATGGACCTGCCTCGTTTTGCCTCGTTCATTGCCACCACAAAAAACGCCAACGCGCTGGCCGGATCAAGCGGTTCGCGACGTTTCCTTATAGCAGAACTTCGAGATGGCGCCACCATCGACACAACCATCCCCCTGCCCTACTCGCAACTCTACGCCCAAGCCTTGGCCGAACTGTCGGCAGGGAGGCCCCACTATTTCACCCCTGAACGCATAGCAACGCTGGAAGCATATAATGCCCGTTATACCGAGAGCCGTATAGAAATCGTGCGATTCCTTGACACCTTCGAGCCCTTAAAAGACGCGAAAGAAGGGGCGGTGAGGCTAAGACTCTCAGATATCGCAGAAGCCGTAAGAAAACGCACGGGCTATTTCTATTCCGACAAATCCTTCAACTACCTCGGCCGCTGGCTGACCAGCGAAGCCAAGGCGCTGCGCATCCGGAAGACGATTTCCAACGGTTGTCCGATGTATCTTCTGCGCTTTCGCAGTAATAAATAAGGTGTCTTTCTCCCCTTTTTGTCCGTTTTTTGGCCAAAAAGTGGGGCAATACACCCATGAAAGGGCTCTGCAAACGATATTTAACATCTGCAATTAGGTTATCTGCGATAAAAGTATTACCTTTGCGCCGCAAAAAATCAAATTACAGAGATTACAATGGAATTCAAAGCCCAACAAATAGCCGCCTTAATTGGCGGCACCGTAGAAGGGAACCCCGACGCAAGTATCCACACCTTCGCTAAAATTGAGGAAGGCGTAGAGGGGGCACTTTCCTTCTACTATGATCCCAAGTTCGAGAGCTATGTCTATCAGACCCGCTCGTCAGTACTGCTGGTCCCCAATAGTTTCGAGCCCACACAACCTGTGAATGCTACGCTGATTCGCGTCGCCGACCCCCGTATGGCCATCGCCCGTCTGATGGAAAAGTACGAGGAAATCACGAAGCCGAAACGTACAGGCGTCGACCCGAAAGCTTCCATCGCTCCCACCGCCAAGCTTGGCAAGGATGTCTATGTCGCTCCATTCGTCGTTATCGAGGACGGTGCAGAAATCGGCGATGGCACTCAGCTGTATGCCCATGTCTTCATCGGCGCCAACGCCAAGGTGGGTAAAGACTGTGTGGTGTACCCCAGCGTCACCATCTACCACGACTGCATAGTGGGCAATCGTTGTGTGTTACACGCCAACTGTGTGATTGGAGCTGACGGCTTCGGCTTCCAACCCGACGAGAGCGGCTACCACAAGATTCCGCAGATAGGTATCACCGTACTGGAAGATGATGTGGAGATCGGCGCCAACAGCTGTGTGGACCGCGCCATGATTGGAGAGACCATCATACATAAAGGTGTGAAGATCGACAACCTCGTGCAGATAGGTCACAACGCCGAAATCGGTGCCAACACCGTGCTCTGCGGACAGGTGGGCATCGCCGGCTCCACAAAGTTGGGCGAATGGTGTGTGATGACCGGACAAGTAGGAGTGGCCGACCATCTGACGGTGGCAGATCATACCATTGCCGCCTCGCAAGCCGGCATCGCCACCCATATCCGCAAGCCCGGACAAACCATTATGGGCTATCCCGCTTTCGACGCCAAGCAGTGCTCCCGCGCAAACATCGCTTTCAAGAGTCTGCCCGACCTGCTCATCCAGGTTAGACAGCTGCAGAAGGAAGTGGATGCTTTGAAAAAGTTGAAAGACGAAAACTGAGAATTGAGTATTGGAATTTAAAATTTAGAATTGAAATAATAGTATCGTGTTAAAGCAAAATACCTTAGGTGGCAGTTTCACCCTGCATGGTAAAGGCCTCCACACAGGCCTGAGCCTCGTAGTCACCTTCAACCCCGCCCCAGAGAACTTCGGTTATAAAATCCAACGTATTGACCTGCCCGATGAGCCCATCATCGAAGCAATAGCAGAGAATGTCATTGATACCACCCGTGGCACCGTACTCGCAAAGGGCGATGTGCGCTGCTCCACGGTGGAACATGCTCTTGCTGCCCTCTACGCACTTGGCGTAGACAACTGCCTCATTCAGGTCAACGGCCCTGAAGTGCCCATCCTCGACGGTTCCGCTGAAATCTATGTGGAGAACATCCGCCGCGTGGGAGTCCAGGAGCAGAACGCACCCAAAGACTACTATGTGGTACACAAGAAGATCGAGGTACGCGACGACAAGACCGGCAGTGTCATTACCATCCTTCCCGATGAACAGTTCAGCATCACCGCTATGATTGCCTTCCAGTCCAAAGTCCTCAGCAGTCAGTTCGCTACGTTGGACAACATGGACAACTTTGAGAAGGAGATTGCCCCTGCCCGCACCTTCTGCTTCGTACGCGAAGTGGAGATGATGCTGGCTGCCGACCTCATCAAGGGCGGTGACCTCGACAATGCCATCGTCATCTACGAGAATCAGAAGAGCCAGGAAGAGCTGGATCATCTGGCAGACCGCATTGGCGCTCCGCACCACGATGCCAGCGAATTAGGCTACCTGCAGACCAAGCCCCTGCTCTGGGAGAACGAGCCTGCACGCCACAAGCTCCTCGACATCATCGGCGACATGGCCCTCATCGGCAAGCCCATCAAGGGACGTATCATCGCCACCCGTCCTGGCCACACTGTGAACAATAAGTTTGCCCGCCACATGCGCAAGGAAATCCGTGCGCATAAAATCCAGGCTCCATTCTACGACCCCAACAAAGCTCCTATCATGGACATCAAGCGCATCAAGGAACTACTGCCTCATCGCTATCCGATGCTCTTCGTGGACAAGGCCATAGAGATGGACGCCAACAGCATCGTTGCCGTTAAGAACGTGACGGGCAACGAGCCTTTCTTCCAAGGACACTTCCCAGGCGAGCCCGTAGTTCCAGGAGTACTTCTCATCGAGGCTCTTGCACAGACGGGAGGACTGCTGGTACTCAGTAATCTGGAACACCCTGAGAACTACAGCACGTATTTCCTGCGTATCGACAACTGCAAGTTCACACAGAAGGTGGTGCCTGGCGACACCCTGCTCTTCAAAGCCGCTTTCACCGCTCCCTTCCGCCACAACATTGCACAGATGCATGGCTATGTCTTTGTCGGCGAGAACATCGTTGCAGAAGCCAGCCTGGTGGCTCAGGTGATTGCAAATCAAAATTAATCTCTCAATTCGATTCACCGTTCAACATTTCCGTTCGGCGCCCTGCAGCGCTAAGAACTTTTTACCGTTTCAACATTTCAACATTCAATGATAAGTCCCCTCGCATACATCCACCCCGAAGCCAAGATTGGCGATAACGTGGAAATAGGCCCCTTCTGCTACATCGACCGCGGAGTAGAGATTGGCGACAACAACACGCTGATGAACAGCGTCACCATTCTCTATGGTTCGCGCATCGGCTCTGGCAACATCTTCTTCCCTGGTGCTGTCATCGGAGCTGTGCCCCAGGACCTGAAGTTCCGCGGCGAAGAAAGCCTGGCCATCATTGGCAACAACAATAAAATCCGCGAAAATGTCACCATCAATCGCGGAACGGCCGCCAAGGGCAAGACGGTGGTCGGCAGCGGCAACCTCCTGATGGAAGGCTGCCACATCGCCCACGACGTTATTGTAGGCGACGATGTCATCATCGGCAACACCACAAAGTTGGCAGGTGAGGTCACCATTGACGACCACGCCATCCTATCGGCCTGTGTGCTCGTCCATCAGTTCTGCCGCATAGGCGGCTATACGATGGTCGGAGGCGGCACACGCACCTCGCAGAGCATCATGCCCTACAGCATCTGTGCCCGCGAGCCGGCCACCTACTGCGGACTGAACATCGTGGGTCTGCGCCGTCGTGGTTTCGAACGCGAGGTCATCAATACCATTCACGAGGCCTACCGCATCATCTTCCAGGGAGGACTCTCGCTGGCCGATGCCGTTCAGACCATCAAGAACGAACTGCCTCAAACTCCCGAAATCAACTACATCCTCAACTTCATCGAAGAGACCAAGCAACGCGGCTTCGTTCGCTAATTACCTTGCCTGAGGGCTTCCCCGAAGGCTAAATGTCCTATTACTATGCTCCTCACCATTACTGCCGTATCCACCGAAGTCGAAGACTTCGCCATCGAACTGTTCATAGAGTCCGACGCCACCTTCCTGGACCTTCATAACCTCATCCGTCAGACCTGCGGATGGGGAACAGGCAAACCTGCCACCTTCTATGTCTGCGACGACCGTTGGCGCCGTCGCAAGACCATTCCAGAGAAAAGCTACGAATACGACACCATGGACGAAGTGGAACTCGGCGACCACCTCGAGGACGAAGGGCAACGCCTGCAATATCTCTTCGACCCCGATTCGGGCCGGGAGCTCCTGCTCGAAGTCACGCACATCGCTTTCAGCCGCCACATCGACGAACCCTGCTGCCGCCGTAGTCACGGTACGCCTCCAGCCCTGGAGCTCATCAAGGAAGAGGCACCAGCAGGTCTCAGCCGCGAGGAACTGCTGGCACAGCTCAATGCTGCAGCAATGGCTGATGATGACGATGACATTGAACCCACAGACGACGAACTCTTCGATATCGAAGAACTGGACCTCGAAGGCTTCGACTTCAACGAAGGAGAAGGATGAAAACCCTCATCGTACTCCTCGGACCTACTGCCGTCGGCAAGACGGACTACGCTCTGAACCTTGCCGAACAAATCGGAAGTCCCATCATCAATGCCGACAGCCGCCAGCTCTATCGTGACCTTCCCATAGGCACCGCCGCCCCCACTGCCGAACAGCTGGCACGCGTGAAACATTACTTCGTAGGCACGCTCGACATCACTGAATACTACAGTGCCGCCCGCTATGAGGCCGACGTACTGCAGCTACTCGAAGAACTCTTCCAAACCCACGACAAACTCCTGCTCAGCGGAGGCTCGATGATGTACATCGACGCCGTTTGCAACGGGATTGACGACATCCCCACCATTCATGAGGAAACGCGCAGTCTCCTGCGCCAGCGTCTTGCTGAAGAAGGACTGCCTCAACTGGCAGCAGAACTGAAACTGCTGGATCCGGAATACTACGCTACGGTGGATCTCAAGAACACCAAGCGCATCGTCCACGCACTCGAAGTGTGCTATCAGACAGGACGGACCTTCACCAGCTTCCGCACCGCCACCCGCAAACAGCGCCCCTTCCGAATTCAAAAGATTGGCCTCCGCCGCCAGCGTGCCGACCTCTTCGACCGCATCAACAGACGTGTGGACCAGATGATGGCCGATGGTTTCCTCGACGAAGCCCGCCGCCTTCTTCCATTCCGCAACGAGAACGCCCTGAACACCGTAGGCTACAAGGAACTCTTCCAGGTGCTCGACGGTACGTGGGAGTTGCCTTTCGCGGTAGAGAGAATAAAGAAGAATACACGCGTGTACGCGAAGAAGCAGATGACCTGGTTCGCCCATGACTCCGAAATCAACTGGATAGACCTATGAAAAAGATTCTCCATACCATCTACTCCGGCCCCTGGTACAAACGCATCGCCGTGTGGATACTCACCATCATCCTTGCGGTGCTGCTGTTGTTTGTGGCCGTCGATGTCAATTTCCTTTGGCTCTTCGGACGTTCCCCCGGCTTCAAGGATATCAAGCATCCCGTCAACAACGAAGCCAGTGAGATCTACAGTGCCGACAGCATCCTCCTCGGACGATTCTTCAGTGAGAACCGTACGCCCGTGAAATACGAGGAAATCAATCCACTCGTCATCCGAACGCTCATTGCCACAGAGGACGAGCGCTTCTACCAGCATCATGGAGTGGACATCAGGGGACTCTTCGCCGCATTCAAGGATATGACGCAAGGAAGGGCCCGTGGCGCAAGCACCATCACCCAGCAGCTGGCCAAAAACCTCTTCCGCGTGCGCACCCAATACAGCACAGGCCTCACGGGCAAGATTCCAGGAGTGAAGATTCTGGTCATGAAAGCCAAGGAGTGGATTGTAGCCACCAAGTTGGAGATGGAGTTCTCGAAGGAAGAGATCCTGACTATGTACCTCAACACGGTGGACTTCGGCAGCAACAGCTTCGGCATCAAGACAGCTTCGCGCACCTACTTCGGCACGAAGCCCGACAGCCTCGACTACCTGCAGGCAGCCACGCTTGTGGGACTGCTGAAAGCCACCAGCAGCTACAACCCGCGTCTGCATCCCAAAGCCTCGCAGCAGCGCCGCAACGTTGTCCTGCAGAACCTCTATAACCACGGAGGGCTCATCCTCGAAGGCAAGCCCGCTACAGCCCAACAGCTCGACAGTCTGCAAGCGCTACCTACCGTCTGTGTGGACCACGTAGAAGAAAGCAGCTACGACGGCCTTGCCCCCTACTTCCGCACCAACCTCCAGGAATACATCAACGACCTCTGCGACCAGGGACTGGTCAGCGGCAACGAACGCCTGGATCTCTATGCCGACGGACTTCGAATCTACACCACCCTCGACAGCCGCCTGCAGCAATATGCAGAAGAATCCGCTACCGAGCAGATGAGAATCCTGCAACAGCGCTTCGACGAACACTGGAGAGGACAACACCCCTGGCAGGACCAGTTCCACCACGAGATTCCCAATTTCATCGAAGACCTCGCCAAGCGCAGTCCCTACTACAAGCTGCTGACCAAGCGCTTCCCCGACCAGCCCGACAGCGTGGATTTCTATATGAATCAGCCCCATCAGGTGAAACTCTTCAGCTACGATGGCCCTATCTCTCGCGAGATCTCCACGATGGACTCCATCCGCTATATGGTCAGTTTCCTGCATTGTGGCTTCGTGGCCATAGAGCCGGATACGCGCCATGTCAAAGCCTGGGTCGGAGACATCGACTTCGACTCGTGGAAATACGATAAGGTGACTGCCATGCGTCAGCCCGGCTCCACCTTCAAACTCTTCGTCTATGCAGAGGCCATGAACCGGGGACTCAATCCCTGCGACCGCCGTCTTGATTCATGGGTGTGCTACACCGACACCATCAACGGGAAACCCCGCCGATGGGCTCCGCACAATGCCAACGGCACCTTCTCCGGCGCCAACATGACGCTGAAACTGGCCTTTGCCCAGAGCATCAACAGTGTCGCCGTGAAACTCGGATACGAAGTAGGCATAGACAACATCGTAGAGACAGCCCACCGCATGGGCATCCACTCCAAGCTCGATCCCGTTCCCTCGCTCAGCCTCGGCTCCAGCGATGTCACCCTGCTGGAACTCGTCAACAGCTATTGCACCGTCATCAACAAAGGCCTCTACAACGACCCCATCCTCGTCACCCGCATTGAAGACCGCGACGGCCACATCCTTTACGACGCCCAGCTCAACGAGCAGCGCGCCCTCTCCGAACGTTCTGCCTTCTTCATGCAGCAACTGCTGCGGGGAGGACTGACACAGCCCGGAGGCACCACAGCAGCCCTCTGGCAGTATATTCATCCCGTGCTCGACAAAGCCGAATTCGGAGGTAAGACTGGCACCAGCAACAACCACTCCGACGCCTGGTTCGTGGGCGTCACCCCCAAGCTCGTTGCCGGAGGTTGGGTAGGCGGCGAATACCGCAGCATCCATTTCCGCACGGGTCAGCTCGGACAAGGCAGCCGCACCGCCCTTCCCATCTTCGGAAAGTTCATTGCCCGCGTGTTGCAGGATCAGCGTTTCTCCAGATACTACGCCAAGTTCCCGCCTCCACCGTCCACCGTCATCCCGGCTGAATATGAATGTTCCTCCACCTTCTTCCCTGCCGACACGATGGACATCGACAGCACGGTTGTAGAAGGCTTCCTCCCCGAAGATGCTTACTCCGAGGAACTCCCCGCCTCACTCACGGATGCGGAAACTCCCTCACAGGGCGAAGCCACGAAGCCCACTGAGGGCAGCCCGCGCGCTCCCTCCGACTCCCTCCCATGAGCAACGCCGCCTCCATCGATACCAGCACCCCTGAGTTCCAGGCGGCCCTGAACATCATCCGCCACACACAGCACTCCCTCTTCCTCACCGGCAAAGCCGGGACGGGGAAGAGCACCTTCCTGCGATACGTCAAGGAGAATACGCGCAAGAAGGCGGTAGTGTTGGCTCCTACGGGCATTGCTGCCATTAATGCAGGAGGCGTCACCCTTCATAGTTTCTTCAAACTGCCCTTCCACCCCCTTGCCCCTGACGACAGCCGCTATGCTGGCCGCCGCATCCGCGATTTCCTGCGCTACAGCAAGGAACAGATACAGCTTCTGCAGAGCATCGACCTCATCATCATCGATGAGATCTCCATGGTGCGCGCAGACATCATAGACTTCATCGACCGCATCCTCCGCACCTACACCCACAACCACCGTCAGCCCTTCGGAGGCAAACAGATGTTGCTGATTGGCGACGTCTTCCAGTTAGAACCCGTTGTGAAAGCCGACGAGCGGGATATCCTCTCCCGTTTCTACCCCTCTCCCTATTTCTTCTCCGCCCACATCTTCCGCCAGATGGAGCTCGTCAGTATCGAGCTCACCAAGGTTTACCGCCAGCAGGACCAGCAGTTTGTTGCCGTCCTCGACCGCATACGCACCAACCGCTTCACCCCCGTCGACCTCTCGCTCATCAACAGCAGAGTCAGAATCCCTGAGACTCAGAATAGGACGGAGACTTCGATGAATCTGGAACTCCCCACGCACCTCGGCATCACTCTCTGCACCCGTCGCGACGATGTGGACTATATCAACGACTCAGAGCTCAACCGCCTCGACGGCTCGCCCATCACCCTGCAAGGCACCATCCGCGGCGACTTTCCGCTCGCATCCCTCCCCACACAACTCGAACTCGAAGTGAAGCTGGGCGCACAAGTCATCTTCGTAAAAAACGATATCGACAAGCAGTGGGTCAACGGCACCCTCGGCATTATCACAGGCTTTAGCGAAGAACCCTACGGGCTCATCATCGTCACAGAAGAAGGCCGCGAAGTCATCGTCGAAGAAGCCGTATGGGCCAACATGCGCTACACCTACAACGAGAAGGAGAAGCGCATCGAAGAAGAACAGTTGGGCACCTTCACTCAGTTCCCCATCCGCCTGGCATGGGCCATTACCATCCATAAGAGCCAGGGACTCACCTTCCAGAATGTCACCATCGACTTCGGCACAGGAACCTTCGCAGGCGGACAGGCCTACGTGGCCCTCAGCCGCTGCACCTCGCTCCAGGGCATGACCCTGCGCCGTCCCCTCTCGCGCTCCGACATCTTCGTGCGACCCGAAATCGTGCACTTCGCAGCCCACTTCAACAACCCGCAGGCCCTCGACCGCGCCATGCAGGCGGCCAAGGCCGACATGGAATACGGCGAGACCGTGCGAGCCTTCAACGAACGGCGCTGGGACGACTTCATCCAACATTTCTTCACCGCCATCCACGCCCGCTACGACATCGAATCGCCTCTCGCCAAGCGACTTATCCGCCGCAAGCTCTCCGCCCTCGGCAGCCTCGAAGAAGAAAACCAGCGCCTGCAGAAGCAACTGAAAAAACGCAACAAGACCCTGCACAAGTTCGCAGAGGAATACTACCTTATGGGCAACGACTGCATCACCGACTTCCAGAACAACGCCGCCGCCCTCCGCAACTACGAGAAAGCCGTAGCCCTCTGGCCCGAATTCGAAGCCGCTCAGCAACGGCTGGGCGACGCCCTAGATCGCGAAGGACGCCACGAAGAGGCACAAGCCCACTGGGACATTGCTGCCAAACTGCGCAAAAGGAAGAAGAAGAAATAAGTTCCGCGCTCGGGGCTTAGTTCAGGCGTATCATCGTGGAAATGACTTTGCCTGCAGTCTCTTCGCCGTCAAGCATCACATGGACCTTTCCGCGTTCAGGACCTGAAACATCTGTCCTGAAGCTGAGGTAGCGGCCGTCGAGCAACATGATATAACCGAGCAGGGCCAGCGAACCGTGGTTGTACGACATGTTGAAGGTATTCCACACAATCTGAGAACTGTAGGACAGGATGGTGTCGTCCCACGTGAGGGGCACCGCTTCGGCTTCCTCCTCGCTGAGGTCACAGCGATAGAAGCAGGCGGGCAGCGACTTGCCGTCATATTCCACGGTGTAGGCCACGCCGTCAAAGTAGTCCCACTTCAGCCAGATAGGATAGTGTTCAGGAAGCGGCCGGTGGCTGATCGTCTGTGCGGTCGGGTCGAAGGTGAAGATGTGCAGATCAGAACTCCACGTTTCAAACCACGACATGGTTTTGCCCTTGAAGACGCGGTCGGAGGCTGTCAGATCCAAGCTGGAATCCCAGTCGAAAGACTTGAAGACTTGCCCGTCGAAAGAGGCTACCACTTCTGTGGTAGCTGTGTTGCCGTTGACCTTCACGCGCAGGACTTCCGAGAGATACGTAGTGCGCTCGTCCCATCCGTTTTTTATTGTCTGCCAGTCGGTACGAAGCAGATAGAGTTCGCCATCGAGGCTGACCATGATGCAACTGCTGTTGTAACTGCCGTCCTCATTCACGAATCTTTCTGGCGGAGCTACCATATTGATATTTATGACCTTTGCCTCATCCACGAGGACAATGTATGGATCTCTGCCACCGTCATAAAACAGACTGGTACCCTTGTAGGAGATGTGCGAACCCACATAGTTGTGTTTGGTGGGCAGGACATCGAAGGCATAGGCCGTTGTAGGCGTGACGGTGCTCACTTCCAGTTGGTTCCCCTGGTCCTTGAGACGCATGATCGTGTATTGGTGCGACTTGGGGTCCGCAGTCAGCAGATCCGACCCATAGGGTTCCACAATGCCGTAAATCTCAGACGCTTGCAATTCGCTGTGCGAGCTGCCAGTGTTGTACGGGCAGCCTTGGTCGGCGCGCCATTCGAAGAGGGCGCCATCGCTCTTGCGCACCAGATACTCGAACTCACCTGAACCGAACTTCTGGTTGAGCAAACTCCAGATGGCCTCCTGCTTCTCGTGACCTTTGACGGGGATGTCGCCCGGGTTGGGGATAATGTAGCGGCAGTGCGAGAGCCACAACCACTTGTCGCCGATGGGAACCATATTATAGATGGTCAGACGCAGGCTCTGCTGGATGAACTCAGCAATCTCGCTGTCGTTGGTGTTGATTTCAAAGGTATAAGACACCTCCTCGAGCACTCCATTGTCATTGACTTTATAGAGCATGGAATTCACGCCTATCGTCGTCTGCGACCCTTCTTCGGGAGTTTCACTTGCCAGCGCAAGCATCTTCGCACCTTTGATATTAGCCTTCTTGATGGTGACGTCGCCTATGGTGACGTCTCCACCACTTTCGCTCTCTTCGGAACCACAACTGACAAGGGAACCGATTGCTGACCATGCCACGAAGGCCGTCAACAGAAAGATATACAGTTTATTCCGTTGCTTCATTACAACCATGATTTTATCGTTAGACATACGGTAGAAATACCCTTTTCGACGACAAAGATACATGATATACAATAAACAATCCACACACAGATAAGAAAAAATCCATACAGAACGCCCTTTTAACCCTTTTTAAGAATTATAGTCCCTCAAATCTCATTTTAGGGGTCAAAGCCCATCTGCTTCACCTGTTGTCTGTTCCCCCCTCCCCTTTTCAGTGAGAGATGTAGCCAGTAGCTGTTGCCGCTGTGCTCGCGCAGGAGCTGGTCGAACTGGAGATTGTCCATGATCCACTCCGCCCACTCGCGCAACTTCTTGCGTGCTTCGGGACTGGTGCTGTCGGGGCGACCGTTGATGACAGGACAGATGTCCGCCGCTTCACCCCGCATATGCTGGCTGTTCTGGACTCCTCCTACAGCCTTGTTCAGTTCTGGCGAGCGGTAGCCGCTGCTGACATAAACAGGTTCGTCGAAGTGCTCCCTCAGCGGTTCCAGCACCTCCTCACACAGATTCTTGATGTTTGGCACCAGCTCCGCTGGCACCCTGTTGTCGATGTGGAGCCGGGCGGCCGTCCCCGACCGCTCGAACTCCTGTAATGTAAAATGTTTTGTCAATTGCATAACTTTAAACCTTTCTTACTCACATTCAATCCCGTACTCTTCGGATACGCCACGCTGTACGCGGCGTCGAGGGCACGGAGGTTTACACGGTAGTAGCTGATACCCAGCCGTACCGACACGATGGCGCGCAGCAGTTCGCGGTGCTTGCGCGGATAGAGCGCAGGCGGTGGCAGTTCATCGTATCCGCAGGGGGCATCCTCATCATCGAGGTCTATGCGATGGATGACCTCCCAGATGAAGTCTTCGGTGGCGCGGAGACCGAACCACGAGCGCAGCAAGTTCCTGATGCAGAAACGCTTGTGCTGTCCGGCCAGAAGGCGCCTCGTGCGCCCCAGCCGTAGCCAGAGCTGCACGAAGCATTCTTGGGTGTTGGTAATATCCATAATCAGAAATCCTTAATGACACTCATGACACGTGACACCTAATGACACCCTGATTGCACCTTACGGTACCTGCCAGTCTGGGCTGGTATGACCAGACCCTGATTGCGCCAGTTCTTCAGCATCTGCTTTACGCTATTACGCGAGACACCAGACCCCTTGATGGCAATGGACTGCTGAATGGCCTGTTCGAAGGTGAACTCAATATCCAGCCGCTCGAAGATGGTATCGTTGCGACCCATGCGCCTGCGCTCGCTATTCACTCCTCCCGCATAATCCCTGCTGCCGAAAGCATTTTCTATGCGTTCGCGGAAGAAGTAGAGGGCGTTCTCTATCAGCGAGTCGGCGATGATGTCGAAGACCTCCAGCATCTGCGGCGTCTGTGCCTTCAGCAGCAGTTCTTTCCATAGGCCGGGCTTCTGCTTCAGCTGGGCTTCAGCACCATTGAGACCATACTTCTGAATCAGTCCTTCGCACACCTTGCAGAGCATCAGGCAACAGGTCATGCGCTGAGCCGTAACACACACACGGAAGCGCTGGCGGGCACGTACCTTATCATCATTTTTCATCGTCTCCAAGCGGACGACCTCCAACCACTCGCGCCCTTTGGCCTCTAACTTCGGCAACACCACCTCGCCCTGCATCAGCGGCAGCAGATGAGCCACCTGCTGGATGCGTTCCTGCTGGCGAGCAGTCAGCACAGGCGGCTTATCCTCCAGCGGAGCATAGGTGTTGTCCGGAGTGCGGGCTACGGCGATACGGCTTTGGAAGCCATCGGTGTAGTTCGAGACCACACGGTAGAGGGCATCGGGAGTGCCGCACATCGTCACGTTCCACAACAGCCGGTCGATATGCACATTCACGGCCTCTGCACTGCGTGCCTCACGCTCGTACTTGGTGCCATCGTAGCTCTGGCGCAGCATCACCGAGAAATCGCTCATCGTGGACTTCCATTTCTGCGCCACCGTATCGGCCTCGGGTGTAAAGGAAAATGCATGTTTTCCCTCCGTGTTGGCCAGTCGCTCAGCCAGGTTGGCAACGGTGTTGTTGAGGGTCAGGCATCTTACGGGCAACTTCGGCTCCTCAGGCTGCTCCTTCTTATTCTTGGCCGCGCGTTTCTTGGCGCGCCACTCATCTTCCTGCTGCTGGTACATGATGTCCAGCGCCTTCACCTCGCCCATCCAGGCATCGACGACGGGGTCTATCGAGCCCTTGCCAGAGGCGAAGTCACCCGCGATGTAGCTGATGAGGTTCAGCCCCTTCTTCTGGTTGTGCACGTCGAGCACCACGCCCGTTGCCAGCGCCCCGATGCAGGGGCAGATAGCCGTCACCACAGGCATCGCCAAAGCTGGCCCCACGGCATCGATGCTCTCCTTCACCCCTTGCGGCATCTTTCGGGTTGAAAAGTCGAAACGTGGAAACGTGGAAAGTTGCTCATCGTCCAGCTCCGTCTCAACATCTTCCATCTGATGTCCCTCATCGTCCTTCTTCTGCGCCTTGGCATTGATTTCGCGCAGCGAGGCGTTCATGAAGCCCTTGTCGGCATCGTACTTGTCGTAGAAATAGTCGATAAGCTTCTGGCAGTCCTCAGTGGCAGAGTAGTTCGGCAACCTTGCGGCCACCACCGCCCGCAGCTGCTGGCGACTCATCAGCTTGGCCACACCCACCGACAGCACCGCCATTAGGTTCGTGTGCCAGTTGTGCTCACCCCAAACATCCATCGCGCCGGCATTCAATCCTGCCTGCTGAGCGCAGAGGTCGAAGGCAGTAAGCGAGGCAGGGGATGGAGTTGACCCACCCCCCTTCCCCTCCCTGTGAGTGAGGGGAGTAATTACCGTTGAGGCCTGGGAAGAATCTGCGTGGGAGGCAGAGGTCCTTGATGCGTGGTCGGCGGACGCCCGCTCAGTTGATACCACTCCCTCCCTCACAGGGAGGGTTGGGGGTGGGTCTTGGGTGAGGGGTGGGTCTGGAGAGTCTGGGTCTAGGTCTGCTTGGGGTGGGTCTGCTCTAAAGATCTCATCACTTAGAAAAATCAGGTCCTCTTCACTCGCCGTAGTGGTGAAGAACACCCTTGTGATGTCCTTGGCACCCTTGTCGAACTCCACGCCCAGCAGTTCACTCGCCCAGCGCAGGTTCTCCTCCTGACTCATCTCAGGGCGGCGGCGAAACACCAGGTGGTAGCCCTTCCCTCGGGCACTCATCTCCAGCATCAGCAGCCCCAGCTCGTCCTTCTTCGCCAGGATGCGCTCGCGCAGCGGCAGCATCTCCTCCGGCGCGATGTGGTCGATGTCCATGCCCACCGTCGAGCTCATCGTCTTCGAGCCCTTCAGCGTGCCGTCCTCATTGGGCAGGCAGCTGTAGTTCATTTGCACCAGCTTATGCTTCTGCCGCTCATCGCCCTCGCGGATGCGGCCGACATGGGCAATCTGGTCCCCGCTGTTCCTCAGCGCCAGGTACTCCGGGCGCGAGAGGACGGGGCGCATCATCTTCGCCCCATCCTTGTAATAAATAATGTGTACGCTCATTGATAAAATTTACCTTTTGACGATTAGCCTCATCTCCTAATACAATTCACGTTCAATGAGTGCGTTCTTGGCGTCGCGAGTATTCTCGTCAAGCAGCCACAACATGTCCGCCGTACCCACCTCCTTAGGCAGGCTCGCGTGCACCTTGATGCGCTCCTTGCTTTCCTTGACCCAGCCCCAAGGCAGCTTCTTGACCAAACGGTCACGCTCCCTGTTTCGGTCCTGGCGGTTATACGCCTTGAAGGTTAAACGACCCGAGTTCTCGTCAATATACAGAACACCTTCCACTCTCTTGCTGCCCAGCAGCTTAGCCATCACTACGATGGCATCTTTGATAAAGATATACTTCTTCATTCGTTTGTCGAATTTGTGAGCTTAGGGGGAAGCGAAGTAGTTAGTTGTCGACAATTTAAACCTGGTACACTTCCATCGCTCACCTTCGACTCAGGTTGAACTTTTTAATGAATCAATTTATAGACGTTTACGTCATTATAAACCTTGCCGTTATATTCGCGAGTGCGAATGCCAAAGTGTACGTCCACGCGCTGTCCTACGGTCAGCTGCGTCTCGGGGATCTTGTCGTTTAAGAGGTCCAGCACCATCTCATTCGGAAATGCGATGTTCGCATCGTCCTCCACGACCACAATAGATTGCTTGCGCCACTGGGCGCCCTGTTGGCTCACACCCTCCTGGAGGGGGAACACCTGAGAAATTTTTCCAGAAATCTTCATAATGGTTTGGAATTAATTGTTTAACATAGTGTTGATAAAGTTTCTGCCCCTCGGAGTCCATACGAGGTATGGCTTCACCTTCGGCCTGCCATTGAGCGAGAAGCAGTGATGAATGCGCTCTGCGTCGAAACCCAGAGACTCATAGGCTGGTGTCATGACGTAGCGGCCAGCCACGTACTTGACGATGCCAGCGTCCACCAGCCAGCTGTAGAAGTCCTTCACGTCCATGCCATATTCCTTGGCAATCTCTGTGGTTGTGAAGCAACCGTCGGCTGGCAGGTTCTCGTGGCTGATGGTCTTCTGCAATATCCCGAAGGCCTTCTCTACCACCTGATCCTCCGTCAGCACCTCGCCCGTGCGTATATCCTTAAGAGGTATGTAACCGCCCGTTTGGCGGATCTGCGGCAGCACCTCCTCGAATACCCAAGCCTGGAACTTCTCGGCCTCGGCCTTGCGGCTTTGGAAGATGCAGCGGTAGAGGTTGGCCTCGTCGATGTAAGTCATCGGCTGCATCACCATAGTTCCAAACTGGTTACGGGTAGGGGTGTCAGCAGTAATGACGCCCCCCTCTGCGAGGCGGCTCTTCACCTGACGGGAGTTGTTGATGTCCAGCGCGCGGCACACGTCCGAGAGGTTGAACATCGTCTTCTGGTTGTCCGTAACGACAACTCTGAGCTGTCCGAACATCTCATGCTCGAACTCAGCGGGAAGGGTCCCACTGGGATTGATAGAATTCTTCATTTTTAATATAGTTGTTTGTGCGCCTGCCAACGTATATACGCAGGCGAAGCGCGGTTAAGTCTGTTTGAAAACCTGCCGGGCTTCACAGCTGGGCAGGTGTGTGTCAATAAAATCCGATTCACGAACAAATTATAGTGATCATCAACATGTCAAAGAGCGCTTATCGAAATGTCGTTTTCAACTTTCGACGCTGCAAAGGTCGGGACTTATGCTGAGGTCTAAAAACTTTCATTTTATACTCTCCGTAAAAGTTGCTTTAAGTACCTTCGGGGTTCATCAGGAAGGGCATAATTTCCGTAGGAGCGATAATATTTGTTCTTGACCTTAGTATTTTCCAACCGCAAGTGTAGCGCTTGCATTGACACATCACTACGATACACGCCATTGCTCTGCATCGTGCTCACGATGTTCGTTACGGAGTATCGGTTCATGTGTCCTGCTTGCGACCCTTTCTTCATCGCCAAACAATCTGCAAAGCAGGATGCTTCCACAACCTGCAGCCACAAATCGTCGACCCTATCTTGCCACTCCATCGTAACGAAATCCCTGATGGAGCGGACATAGTCCACCACTTCACGTTTGTACGCATTCGGATCCATTTGAGGGTAATCTACGTACACACGTCCCTGTTTCACTAATTCCACAAGAAGTGAAGCATCATAATCTTTAAGGGTCAGTCGCTTTAGTTTTAAAGCTCTTTTCTCCATTTGTCTGAGCTTTGCGAGAGAAGAAGCAGTGGAATCGGCACCTTTTCACTTGCAAGACTTCCTTCGCTCACTTCGCCCCGACGGGTCGCCTCCTTAAGCAACCATTATTTTTTATTAAGGTACGCGCACGAGGAGTTTCCTATGCACGTTTTTCGGACAGACGTCCGTTTTCGGGTGCAAAGGTAATAAAGTACAGACAATAATTTCAGCAACGCCATATCGGCGTTACTGCTTTTTGCGACCTATGTTACTATAAATGTAAGGAAGCGTTACTGGTGGTGTTACCAGTTCATGAAAAAAGGCTAAAAGTTATCCTCTTAGCCTTGTCTGATAATGTCACGAATCTCATCACACAACAAAGTATAATTTCGGAACTTAGTTCTCTGTTGAGCCGAACCGGTTTCGGCTAATGCACCTTCTTTCGTCCATTGTTTCTTAGCATCCTTTGCCCAATACGACATCTTTATCTTACGAGCATTGACTCTGCTGATGATTTCTTTCCCCGTTACTTGGGTTAGCCATCGGTTGAATGCGTTGAAGTCATCACAGCCTATATAGTTGTAATAGACAAGCACATGATAGAAGCACACCCAATCCTTTGCGTCATTTTCTTTTAATAGTGCTATTATCTTTGGCATCGTTCTCTCACAGATAGCTTCTGAATATCGCTCACTATATGTCACTTCGGACTCTCCATCATCTTCTGGCACATAGCACAATTCCTCCTCTTCCAACTGCTCCTGCCATTGCTCGATAATCTGCTTTCGGCCTAAATGCAAAAACAATTCTAATATAGGCGTATTGATTTCTGTCTTGAAGTCTCTACTTAAGATGTGGCGACAGAGTTGGGGGTAATCTTCCAAATAAGTGTCAATTGCACCAAAGATGTCAGACATATCCACTATCTTCTCAACCTCTGCATTCTGTAATTCGTATAGTTGCTCCTTTGTAGGTTCTATACCATGATACTTATTTTTAATAGTCCTTTCTATAAAACCATATTTATGGTCGTTCCACTCATCAGTAGAGAGATATTCCTTAAACTCGCGTTCAAAGAGGAACCTGTAGTCATTTTCTGCCAAGTTAGCTCTTACCGTCTTGATATTGATAAGCTGTTTGGAAATGTGCCTTAAATAGAAGCAAACAATATTTAGTATTTTATTGCCATTTGCTGCCAAATCCTTGCTGAGTTCTGACAGGTACTCATTATCCGATAAAAGCATCTCTGCATCGCCATCATCAGCGATTATAACCTCCACTCTCTGATTATCGTCAATGCTTACACAAAATGTCTGGCTGAGTTTCTCCAACTGAGGCACAATCTCGCCAACAGATTGCTCAATATCATCAGATAGTTTTTTATTTATCTCAAAGCGTTCATGCAGAAGACTGTTCTTTACTTCGTGTTCGTATTTCTGGCACAACTCAATGCTGTTTCGCAGCGTCCACGCTAAATTGAAGGCAAGTCCGTAGAGTTTGATGGCTTCCGACTCCTGTCTTACAAGGGTTTTGCTGTTCTTGTAAAAAATATCCAGCTCTTCAACCAGTTTCGCCATCGCTTGGTCGTACTGGCAGAAGAGTGCCATTCTTTTTTTTATCCCTTCTACTGTCATTGTCGCTTAGAGCAGATTCTCTTCATTATCAGCCCACTTGTCACATTGAGCCATTACGGTTTCTAAAGCTTTTTCCTGACCTTCAGGTGGATACTTATACTTCTTCAATAAACGCTTTACCATCACGCGCATCTTTGCTCTTGCCGACGATTTGAGGTTCCAGTCGATGGTGCGGTTCTTACGTAACTGCTCTGTAAGTTCCTTAGTCAACGCAACAAATTCTTCATCAGTATAAGCGTCGCGTATTCCTTCAGGTGAACTGAGTGCATCATAGAAGGCCTTCTCCTCAGGTGTTAATTTAAGTTCATTGCCTTCCTCTTCGCTCTTCTTGATTTCAGCAGCCATCTTCAGCAGCTCTTCTATCACCTCCTCATTGGTGAGCATACCCTTCAGATAGTTAGATAATGCCCTATTCATCAGCTCGCTGAACTTTTGACTTTGAACTACATTTGTACGTTCAAATATCCTGATACGCTCTTTCAGCAGTTTCTCCAAGAGTTGCACGGCGATGTTCTTCTCCTTCATCTTTCGTATCTCCTCGATGAAGCCTTCATCGAATAGCGAGAAGTCGCGCTCTTTATCCTCAAACAGGTTAATAACGCCAGTGCTTTGAATGCTCTGTTCCAGCAGCTTTGCTATGCGGTCATTAATTTCCTTCTTACTTATTTTTCCTTTCTGGGTAAAACGACTCAGCATCACCCTTACAGCATCCATAAAGGCTACCTCAAGTTTCTCAGGCCTTGTTAACAACGAGCGACACAGCGTCTCGGCATTATGCAACAACAGACTCTCGCGCTGATAATCTTTCAGGTTACCTTCGTTCTTGGGGTCGAGCAGATAGTTTACACATCCTGTTATCAAGTTGGCTCGCTCTGCGTTAGTACCCTCAAAGAACTGAGAGTAGTCATAGCCATGCAACAGGTCTCGGCATATCTCCAGTTTCTCTTGGAATTTCACTTTGGCTGTTTTCTGAATATCAGGATCACCAAAGTTCTGGCGATCACGACGAGTGTAGTCCTGCATCGCTTGTCTCAATGCACTGGCAATACCAACGTAGTCCACAATCAAGCCGCCATTCTTGTCTGGGAATACACGATTTACACGTGCTATTGCCTGCATCAGATTATGTCCCTTCATAGGTTTATAAACATACATAGTTGCCAGACTCGGCACATCAAAACCTGTCAGCCACATATCCACAACAATAGCTATCTTCATAGGACTGTCATCGTCCTTGAAGAGTTTTGCATATTCCTTGTTGTTTCTGTCGTTGATTAGCTCGTGGAACTCAGGATCGTCTTGGTTGCCAGGACTTGCCACTATATGAACCTTCTCCGTCCACTCTGGGCGCAGTTCCAGCAAGCGCCTATAAATCTTTACTGCGGCTTTCTTGTTGTAGGCTACAATCATCGCTTTACCTGTCAACTCTTGCTGGCGATTCTCCTCATAGTGTTTCAGAATATCGTCACAAAGGCTGTTGATGGTGGCATCATTACACAAGATACCTTTGATGCCACTATTCTCGTGGCGGGCTTTATTGATTTGCTCTTCTGAAGCACCTTCGTCTGCCAACTCGTCAAAAGCTTCATCAAGCTCTTGTAGCGCTTTCTCGTCAAGATGCAGACTGATGACACGGCTCTCGTAGTAGATTGGTAATGTAGCGCCATCGGCTACAGCCTGAGTCATATCGTAAACATCAATATAGTTGCCAAACACTTCTTGGGTGTCCCTGTCTCGCTCTGAAATAGGTGTACCTGTGAAGCCTAAGAAAATAGCGTTTGGCAGTGCCTCGCGTAATAACAGGGCAAAGCCTTTCTTCATCGTCTCAGACTTCTCTTCCCAATGTTCATCTCCATATTGTGAGCGGTGTGCTTCGTCTGAAATAACCACAATATTATTTCTGTCACTAAGTAAACCTGTATCCTGTGCAAACTTCTGAATAGTGGTAAAGATAATACCACCTGTTTCTAGGTCCTTCAACTTGGCTTTCAAGTCGGCACGACCACCACCAGTCGCTGCTACTTTCTTTCCCTTATCGTTCAGGTCGTAGCCTACCTGTTGTGGCGTCTGTCGCAAGAACTTGCTGCAACCTGCAAACTGCTCATACAGCTGCTGGTCCAGGTCGTTACGGTCTGTCACAACAACAACCGTCAAACCGGGCGCCTCTGACAACAACTTATGTACCAAAAACACCATCGAGAACGATTTGCCCGAACCTTGTGTGTGCCAGAAAACGCCACCCTTACCATCTTGACGATTATAGGCATCATTGACACTATCCATAGCCTTATTCACAGCAAAGTATTGATGGTAAGCACCCATCACTTTAACTGCTTTACCTCCTTTGTGGTCGAAGCAGATGAAGTTCTGCATAATGTCGGCCAATCGATCTTGATCGAAGATACCTTCAAAGAAAGTCTCGTAGTCGGCGACAGCTGTACTTTCGTAGTCGCCGTTTTTCGACTTCCACTCCATAAATCTGTCCTCAGGTGATGTTATCGTTCCTGCCTTAGTAGTCAGCATATCGCTGATAACGGAGAACACATTATATACAAACAGCGAAGGACACTTCTGCTGATACTGCTTTATCTGACGGAAAGCATCATCGTCGTTGATTTCTTCACGTGAGGGTGATTTCAGTTCTATCACCACCATCGGCAACGCATTCACAAAGACAACCATATCACAGCGTATCTTTCCATATTCCTCAACGCTGTATTGGTTTACTACCTTAAAGAAACTACGTGTGGGCCATCTGAAGTCTATCAATTTAACTATCTCTGTACGAGTCTTTCCTTCGTATTGGAACGAAACGGGTATGCCGTTTTGCAGATAGTCCATAAATCGCTCATTGCGCTGCTCCAAAGTACCTTCGTTGATACTGGTAACAAGACGCACAGCTTCGTCTATGATTTTATGATAAACGTCTTTGGGTAGATGAGAGAATGTCTCCAAACCATTTACCCAATTCAGGCATTTCCACAATTCTTCCTTATTCACAGGCTCACGATAGTCACGCTCCATATCTGGACCATACTCGTATTCGTAGCCCATCCGCTTAAACAGGTCTATCAACGCCTGTTCGTAGCTGTCTTCTGTGAATCGTTCGTTGCTCATAGGTTTATCTTATTCCTTTATCTAACATTTCGTTAATCAAGTCTGTATCAGGCACTCTTAATTCGCCAGACATTAACTTGGGGAGAAGGGTGTCACGGATTGTGGCGAGCATCTGAGATTCTTTACAATTATAAAGTATCTTTTTAAACAGTGGCTCAGCAAAAGTGCCAAACTTCTTCACCTGCTCGCTTTCTGGAGAATATGTTAAAATATTTTCAATGTCTTGTTTATTGATGCCTGGGATTGCTGCCTTTCCTCCTTGCGCATTGAGATAGGTCATTACGTGGTCAGTCTGAAAATAGAAATAACAGAAAATATTATAACCTCTATTATCGAAGTCAAGCTTAAACACGTGTTCGTTCAAATAGCATTCGTCAAAGGGATATCCTTCACCAAAGATTGAAAAATTTGGGATAAAATATCCAGGCTTGCCTCCATCTTTGTAAATCAGAAGTTCATAGCCTTTAACTTTTCCTGCTTTTAGTGTAGCCGCATATTCTTCTGGAATATATTTTGTCTTGGAGAAATCATATTTTCCCATTCCTTTGACATGTTCTGCGCCTACACTTGGAATGCCAGATGTCAATTCTCCTACACCTCCTTTAGGCCTTCTGCCTGTTTCCAAAATGTGAGGAATATCAGAAACATATTTTGTTTCTATTGTTTTTGGTATCATTCCAAGTTCACTCTCCACAAACTCACCATCCTTGAATGGTTCGAAGTCCACAAACCACGACTTAAACAACGCTTGTGCCTGCTGCTCTAAGTTTTCATTAACACGGCGATTATTCTCTATTTTATCATCAAGAGCTTTAATTATACATGCTATTTTTTTCTGTACAAATTTTGAAGGTACTTGGATGGTAAAAGCATTGAGTATTTTAGCTGTCAGGAACTTGGTTGACGTCCCCTGAGAGAGTTGCTTAAATTTGTGTAAGCATAATTGGAGCGCATAAAATAAATAAAGTATATTTATCTCCTCACATGCTGGGCTTATAACATATGTACGCTGATATGCGTTGAACTTCCCCTCATAATATTTTATATTGAAATTTCCTTCAGCATTATTGCCTGCTAATAATATCGCTTTTTGGTCAAAAGCATAATCATCAATGCGATATGTTTCAGGAGAGCATGTAAAGAATGGAAATTTACCATTCTTTACTGCAGCATTAGAATTTAATTTACCTGTCTGAAACTTAGCAATATCTCCTAACTTATATTCAGTCCATTCACTCATAGCCTTACTTCATTTCAAAGCCAATACTACTGATTTGTTTCTTAATCACTCCATCCAAGCGGTAGCCACTAGCCAGCAATTCACTTAGTTCCGAAGTGAGGCGTAGCATCTTTTCTGCAAAGGGTTCATCGTCATCTTCCTGTTCTGCTATACCAACATAGCGACCTGGAGTTAGCACATAATCCTGCGCCTTTATATCCTCCAACGTCTTTACAGCACAGAAGCCTGCTTCGTCTTCAAGTGTTCCATGACGATAAGCTTCAAAAATGTCGGCTATCTTCTTGATATCATTTTCCTCATCCAGCTCACGCAAAGCACGTGTCACCATCTTGCCCATATTACGTGCATCAACAAAAAGTACCTTACCCTTTTGCTGCTTGTTGCGAGAGAGGAACCACAACGACACAGGTATTGTAGTACTGTAGAACAACTGATTAGGCAGAGTCACTATACCCTCCACTAAATCGGCTTCAATAATGCGTTGCCGGATTGTTCCCTCACCACCACTTTGTGAACTAAGTGCGCCATTAGCCAATACCAAACCAATGCGACCTGTTGGCGAAAGGTGGTGTATCATATGCTGCATCCAAGCGAAGTTGGCATTACCTGATGGAGGAAGACCATACATCCAGCGTTTGTCATTCTGCAACTTGTCCGCTCCCCAGTCCTTAAGGTTAAAGGGCGGGTTGGCCATAATGAAGTCTGCTTTCAGCGTTGGGTGCTGGTCATCAAAGAAGGTGTCGGCATACGACTTGCCCAAGTTGGCCTCCAGTCCACGAATAGCCACATTCATGTGGGCCATCTTCCATGTGGTGCTGTTAGCTTCCTGTCCGTAGATGCTGATGCCTGAAAGGGATTTCTGATGCTTATCTAAGAACTTAGCACTCTGCACAAACATACCACCTGAGCCACAGCAGGGGTCATAAACACGACCTTCGTAGGGCTGCAAGACCTCTACAATGGTACGCACAATGCAACTTGGGGTATAGAATTCTCCAGCGTTCTTGCCTTCTAAAGAGGCAAACTTCTGCAAGCAATATTCATAAACTCGACCCAAAATATCCTTCTCATCACCAGCAGTGTGCATCTTGACATTCGAGAACAAATCAACAACCTCGCCTAATCGGCGCTGATCCAATTCTGGGCGTGCGTAGTTTGAAGGTAGAACCCCTTTCAGTTTCAGGTTGTCATCCTCAATAGCCCGAAGGGCCTTGTCAATCACTACACCAATTTCTGCTGTGTGAGCGGCCTCTTGAATAACTTTCCAACGCGCCTCTTGTGGTACAAAGAAAATGCCGTCAGCTTCATATTCGTCCTTATCCTCGGGATCGGCATACTCATCGCCCAACAGCTCATTATATTTCGCCTCGAACTTATCGCTAATATACTTCAGGAATATCAACCCCAGCACAACCCCTTTGTATTCAGACGCATCAAGATTGCCGCGCAGCTTGTCGGCAGCTCTCCATATCTTTTCCTCAAATCCAATTGAGGCTGTATTTTCTTTCTTTGCCATATATTTATCTCGATTATTGAATCTAATTCGTGGCAATTTGTGTGAAATGCCCATTTGTGTAGCCGTGCGAAATCCCGAGTTTCGTGACGCTCATCGCAGCGTAAGCACGGCTGACCGAGTAAGGGTTAAAAACTATAACTGTTTGGCTTCACGCTCGCGCGCAGATAATAGCCAGCGTATTATGATATAGTTTTCGAAATATAGATATTAAGCGACTATACCCTTACTCGTTTAATGTCAACTATTCACCCCAGACCGTATCACCATTGGAGATGTCGGTATCGGCGCCAGACACCCCAATACCCTCGATGGGATTGCCATTGAGATCATAGGTGGTGGTGCCGTCCCAGTCGCCGTCGGCTGTGGGGACAGCGGTGATGAGACCGGCAGCGATGCTGTCGGCGCGCGTCATAAGAGGTGGGGGATCAAGAGAGGGAGTTTCGGAGGTGCAACCTGCTAAGAGCGCAGGAAGTGCAAGAGAGATAAACAAGATGGCGATTAACCCGCTATGATTGAGCAGGTTAGTGCGCATCCGACACAAATCTTTTCGAAAGGGGCAAAATTTACCCCCCCGATAGCTAAAACGCTGATTTTAAATACTTTAGCCATACAGAGGAATAAATGGGGTGATGCGGCTGGCACGCTGCCTTCCGCTGATTCTGGGTGCAAATATAGCAATAAATTCCGCTCGCACCAAAAAATTTGAGTGAAATGTATGCACACAGGCATGAAATTGAGGAAAGAGCGGGTGTGCGCCTTATGCCGTTAGCCCTGAATAAAGTTGGATGGTGTCATGGGTGTCACGTGTCATGAGTGTCATTAAGGATTTCTGATTGGAGGGGGTCATTTTACTCCATAAAGAATAAATATATATATATATAATTATTCTTTATGAGGTCCAAACGCATCCAAAAAGCTTAATGACACTCATGACACGTGACACCTAATGACACTCGCCAGTTCTAAAAACAAGAAAATGAACGATTTAAGCATAAAAATGAAAAATAATTGCCAAAACATTCGTGAACCGCAATGGAAATGTTGTACCTTTGCAGTGTCAAAAGGGGAAGGAAATTGAAAATTGAAAATTGAAAATTGGCTGCGCGCGCCGATTTGACATTTGACATTCGAGATTTGACATTCCAACCTGATGACAGAGCGCTCTAATACCTCGGCGAAAAACAAACTATAGTCTCTGCGACGACAAACTATACTTACTCGTGCAACAAACTATAGTTCCCTCGCCAAACGACCATTAACCCTTTTATTAACCTTAAAAAAAGAAACTACCATGTTAGACTATTCTGTAGCATTACTTGCAAATCCCATGCACGAGGGCGACCCCAAGAAGGCATACGCCTTCCTGCAGAGCCGCGGCACGCTCGCCATCGACGAGATCGCTGACCACATGGTCTCCCACGGCTGCAACTACGACCGCGGCGACATCATCGCCATCCTCATCAAGCTCGTCAGCTGCTCCAAGGAGCTGATGCTCGACGGCTACCGAATCCGACTGGGTGACCTCGGCCTGCTCTACCTCTCCTGCAAGAGCACCGGTGCCGTGAGCCTCAAGGACTTCACCCGCGCCAACATCCAGTCCATCAACGTCAACTTCTCTCCCTCCAAGCAGTTCGAGGGCCTCCTCAACAGCGCATCGCTGCACAAGGTGCCCAGCCGCCGCGCAGCCCAAGCCGCACTGGAGGCTCAGCTCGAAGGCCTCACCACCGCTGACTGGACTCCGACTGGCGACGAAGGCGAAGAGGAGGAACCGGAACCCTAAGACCATCTGAACCGAGTTGAGGGCAAGCGCCCTCACTCGGATTCAGATTAACACGGTAACACGTTGACAATTAACAATTAACAGATTAACAATTAGCACCCTAACAATTAACACATTAACGACCATGAAAGACAGTACGAAGAGGACGCTGAAGCGCGTCATAGACATCGTGATTGCAGTGCTGACGGCACTCATCACCACGCTGAGTGCAAAGGCCGCAGGGCTCGTTCAGTAGAAATCGGAAATGAATAATGAGAGAATGAAAAATGCCCCCCGCACTCCCTCACGTGCTATACGACAAGTGCTAAGATAAGGATGAACCATCTTGCACTGGTCGAGCACTGAGAAACCTACTTCGGAAACGATACTCAATCGTTATCCTTGTAGCCACCGCCCAGTCGCGATGACTCGGCGGGGCTTTTGTTTTCGCGCAGGCGCGCGTACATTAAATATATTTGGTGCGTCGACCCTTAAAAAATCTTAATTATTTGGCTCTTCTAATGTGTGGCTGACAATTTTTCAGTATCTTTGGCCACTAAAATGTACTTAAACTGCACAAACTGATGAAATTTCGCACTACCCTACCCCTCGTCCTCGCCCTCCTCGTGGCAGGCAGCGTAAGCGCTAAAACCAAGAAAACGGCAGCTTACCTCTTTACGTATTTCACCGGCAATGCTCCCGAGAAGGAGCAGATCTGCTACGCCGTATCGCAAGACGGATGGAACTACACCCCGCTGAACGACGGCAAGCCCATCATCGCGTCGGCAGACATCGCCCGCACGGGCTGCGTGCGCGACCCGCACATCCTCCGCGGTGAGGACGGCTGGTTCTACATGGTCGTCACCGACATGAAGTCCAGCCTGGGCTGGAGCAGCAACCGCGGTATGGTGCTCATGCGCTCGAAGGATCTCGTGAAATGGCAACACCACACCATTCACTTTCCGGAACGCTACAAAGGGACGATGTTCGAGCACGTGACACGCGTGTGGGCTCCCCAGACCATCTATGACCCGAAGACGAAAAGGTACATCGTTTACTTCTCGATCCTGACGGACGACGGCTCCTGCCCCTACGACCGTGTGTACTGGGCGTATGCGAACAAGGACTTCAGCGACTTCATCGGCGAGCCGCAGTTGCTCTTCGACATGCGTTCGGCCAGCATCGACACGGACATCGTGCAGGACGACGACGGCCTGTACCACATCTTCTTCAAGACCGAAGGTCAGCGGGAGAAGGGCATCAAGCAGTTCATCGCCACGGATTTCTATGATGGCCGCACCTGGCAGCTGCAGGACGGCTGGTGCCAGGACACGAACAAGGCGGTGGAGGGTTCCGGCGTCTTCCGTCTCCACGACGGCACATGGGTGCTGATGTATGACTGCTACACCAGCGGCCACTATCAGTTCTGCAAGAGCACCGACAACCTGAAGACCTTCCATCAGGTGCAGGACACCAAGACGGAAGGTGCCTTCACTCCGCGCCACGGCACTGTCATCGCCATCACAAAGTCTGAGCTGGAGCGCATCCAGAAGGCATTTCCGAACACAAAATAACCTTTTACGTCATGTAGCCTTATGAAACGAACGCTATTTATCACCCTCCTTGCCCTCGCCGTCTGCTGGACGGCCGGAGCGGCAAACACCTCAACAACCGTTGAGCAGGTGGCCGAAGCCGTAGAACTCTCTGCGGATGTAGATTACCATATCACTTCTGCCACACCCTTCACATCGACCGGTTCCATCAACATCACCAACGTGGACCACGCAGTCATCATCTTCGATAACCTAAAGCCGTCGCAGGCCCTAAAGCAGCTGAGCTACATACAGATCAACGGCGAGAAGGCCGTCAGCGAGAAGAACTGCCAGGTGCGCCTCTACAACCGCGGCGCCATCCTCTTCCCCTACGGCAAGGAAAGCAATGCTGCCAGCGGCTTCCACCCCCTCGTCGTCTATGACGAGAAGAATTGTCAGGGTAACTCCTGCGAGCTCTTCGGACTGGAGAGCAACAGCGGCTATATGAATACGCTCACCACAGCGAAGATGAACAACAAGATCCGTAGCTTCACCCTCAAGCGCGGATACATGGTCACCTTCTCGCTCCGCTCCGGGGGCTACGGCTACAGCCGTTGTTTCATTGCCGACCAGGCGGACCTCGTGATGAACAGCCTGCCCAATCTGATGGACCAGCGTATATCGTCCTACCGCGTGTTCCGCTGGTACAATACGAGCAAGGCGGCACTGGCCAACGACACCAGGGCAGAGGCCGTTGCAGCACTGAACGTCACTTCCTGCTACAGCTTTGGACTCGGCGAATCGCGTCTGCCGGATGCAGAATGCGTGCCTCACCACATCTACGAGAACTGGCCTTCGGCATCGGAGTGCGGCTCGCGCACCTACTCTCCCCACATGAAGACCAACAACGAGCCGGGCAACAGTGCCGACGACCATCCGCAGACTGTGGATGAGATCCTCAACAACTGGGAGAACCTGATGCGAACGGGCATGCGCCTCTGCTCGCCCTCCTCACACGACGGCAGCCTCGCCCACCTGCGCGCTTGCCTGGACTCCATCGATGCCCGCGGTTGGCGTTGTGACATCATCGACCTGCATTGCTACTGGGACGAAGGCAGCTTCAGCACCTGGAGCTTCTACGACCAGTGGGCCAACAAGTACGGTCGCCCCATCTGGATTTCTGAATGGGTATGGGGTGCCTCGTGGAACAGCAACGGCGCTTTCAAGAACGGTGTCACCGAAGCCCAGAATCGCGATGCCATCCAGCGCATCACCACCAACCTCAACCAGTGGGACTGCATCGAGCGCTATTTCTACTGGAACAGCGAACGCGACCCCTCGCGCATCTACAAGAACAATAGCCTCACTCCCGCTGGTGAATACTACGCCTCGATGAACACGGGTTTAGGATACAAGAACTATAAGAACTATGTGCCCAAGACGCCACGTATGTATTCTGTCAGCGACCTGGCCCTGGAATTCAACTCCAAGAATAACAATGTCAAGTTCACCTGGACAAACAGGAACTACGACCTGACGGACGTCACCATCCTGCAGAAGAAGGAAAACGGCATTTGGCGCGGACAGGACACCCTGGCCTACTCCGAGACAGCAGCACGCACATTCACCACCACGCTGGAGGCCCTCCAGAACATCGGCCTGAATGAATACCGTCTCGCCTGTCAGGATGCAGACGGCAAGACCCGCTACAGCAATGTCGCCAGCGTATTCATCGGAGGTGCAACGACCTATGGCGAAGTGATGGTCGGCCACATCGAGTCGAACAGCACAGAACCCTCCACAATCTTCTTTGCCACCCAGGAGCAGACACCGTTGGTCGTCACCGGACTGCCTACGATGAAGAACTCTTCCAATGGACTCTTTAACCACGTATCCACGATTGCCAAGGATAACTTCAAGTTCAATTTCGAGCCCTGGACAGAAGGAACAGCTATGAATTTCAAGAACACCGAGGGCACGGATTACTTCATCCTACAACCCGGTTCCTACACTTGGGGCAACATGCGGGCAGAGGTGGACACCTGCTACTATTGGAACGGCTCCAGAGACAGTTGGATGAGTCAGGGCGACACCATAGAAGTGCTCTTCAAACAGCCCTTTGACGAAGGTGTCGTACCCATTGTGGTGCTCCAGAACGTGGTCTCTGCAGCTTCTACGCCCTGTTATCCAAGAATTCTTGAAGTTACCAATAAAGGTTTCAAGATGAAGCTGATATACCAGGCGGCCATCAAGCAGAGACCTCGCTCACAGGGAACCTTCTACATGGCCGTCACCCCAGGTGCCGATAAGTTGGGAACAACAGGCATGTGCATCTATGCAGGTCGCAGCACAGAGCCCATCGGAGGCTCGACCAACGTCCCAACGGTATTCCGCAACGAAGCCGGCGACACCCTTTACTTCTACAACCCCTACATCATCGCGGCCTCACAGACGAACAACCTGGACTACACCAGCGTCTTCCGGAAATATTCTGACATGACTACAACATCAAAAGTCGAAGGAGAAGAGGATGTAAACCTCATCTATGGAATGCGCATCCGCAGGCAGATGGACGGCACTGCCACCATCCCCAGCGGAACGAATACGGCAGAGAAGAGCGGCGACTACATGGGATGGATCGCCATTGACCAGGATCCCACAGCTGTTGGCATCGCCACCCTGCACCAGCCGCAAGAACAGTTCCTCGTGGAAGTCAAGGGACGCAAGATTGTGCCCTCCGATCCCACGGCACGCATCTATTCCTCCACTGGAATGCAGGTCAGAGCGGGCAGCTGGACAGCTCCCGGAATCTACATCGTCACGAACGGAAAAGCCAGCACAAAGGTGGTCGTAAGATAATCCTTACGAACATCGTTTTCTGTTTTCATAACACCCTTTTTGGAGCGAAGGCTGCCAGCTTATTGGCGGCCTTCGCCTATTTAACGTTTGAAACACTCCTTTTGTTAAAAAAGCTTAACCAAAACGATTTTATCGCACTTCGCGTGTACAACGAATTAAAAAAAGCCTTAATTTTGAGCAATCTTTCATAAAAAAACAGGGCAAAACGCCCATTTTTGGACGAGAAAAACCCAATTTATGCAACTACAAAAAAACTTTTAATAATCTCAATTTCAATGTGTATGGAAAACCTATTAAGCACATTTGGCAAGCATACAACGCGCGCGTTGTGTGCGGTCGCTGTTTGTGGACTATCATGGGCGTGCACGGATGATTACAAACTGGACGACGAAAAGCCGACCTGGTTGAACTCCAGCATCTACGATGGTCTGAAGGGCGATGGGAATTTCACCAACTATGTGAGGTTGCTGGAAGACAATGCTGTCAACCCCACCGACCCGGTCACTGGTGAGTACCTCCAGCGCCCATTATCCGAAGTTCTGAGCCGTACTGGTTCGAAAACGGTCTTTGTCGCCAGAGACGACGCATGGGAAGCCTTCTACAAGAAGAATGCCACCCTGCCCGAGTCCAACCCCTGGCACAATGCTACCAGCTATGAGAACCTGACCGTAGCCCAGAAGAAGCTGCTCATTCACAGCAGTATGCTCAACAATGCCATTGTCATGGAAAACCTCGCCAGCAGCGATGGCGGAACAGACGCTGACGGCAACCAGGCATCGCCGACACGCGGAGAATACATGCGCCGCTACACCGACGTGATGCTCACCGACTCTGTGACGTTCCTGCGTCCAGAAGAAGTGCCCTGGGCACACAACGCCAACAAGACCTACCCCATCGAATACAACGAGAAGGGCGAAATCGCTTACCAGTACGTCCCCGAAACCAACTACTGGAAACGCTTCAGCGACAAGGCTGGCGGTAAGGGCGTGTACATCGTATCCGACTCCACAGCCAACATGATGCTGCACTTCACTACCGAGCACATGTCCAAGCAGGGTGTCACCGATGAGGACTTCGCCATCTTTATGGGACGTCCCCGTAAGACTGGCGACGTACACATTTACGATGCACTCCTCATCAGTCAGGACAGTGTGGCACAGAACGGCTACATCAACCAGACCGAGAAGGTAATCGCTCCTCTGCCCAACATGGCTGAAGTGATTCGCACCAACGGCCGCACCAACATCTTCAGCCACATCCTCGACCGATTCTCGTTCCCCTACTACAACGCAGCAGTCACCGAGGCTTACAAGACCCTGCATCCTGAATTCACCGACTCCATCTTTACTAAGAAGTATTTCGCAAAGATCGGCATGAACCAGAAGAAGGACGAAATCGTGGGTCCCGATGGAGCAAAGTTCCAGGATAGTGACGGTACCATTGCATTGAAATTCAACCCCGGATGGAATACCTACTACAGCGATGAGCCCTCTGCAGATCCCCGCAAAGACATGGCTGCCATGTTCGTTCCTGACGATGCAATCCTCTGGTCCTACTTCAGTGAAGGCGGTGGCGGATGGGAACTCGTAAAGACCTATGCACTGCAGCCCTTTGCGCCCGTGAATGTCGGTGACTATCAAGCTCTTTACGACAAGATCGACGACATCCCCCTGTCCACGTTGCAAGACCTCGTCAACGTCATCATGCAGAAGACCTTCACCGGTTCTGTTCCCAGCAAGATGACCAAGCTGAACGACGATGCCAACGAAGACCTCTTCTCTCCGGAGGATGTCGAGGCCATCGACACGTGCCTGCTCGCCAACAACGGTGCCGTATATATTATGAATAAGGTGTATGGCCCGGCGAAGTTCAGCTCTGTAGCTGCACCCGCCAACATCAGCAAGTCGAACCGTATCATGAAGTGGGCCATCAACAACGGTAGCATCGAATCCGACGATAAGATGCACATCAACTACTACGCTTACCTGATGGCTATGAAGTCGCGCTTCACTTTCTTCCTCCCGAGTGACGAAGCATTGAAGCACTACTACGACCCCATCAGCTTCACCAGCCAGAAGCCGCGTATCCTCGAATTAACCTACACGGGTTCCGGTAAGTTCCCCATCGACAAGAAGTTGTATCGATTCGATCTCGCCACCGGTACTCAGGGCGATGCATACCCCCGTACGGAAAACATTTCGGAAGACGAAATCCTTAACCGTCTGAAGGACATGCTCGAAAGCCACACCATCGTGCACGACGGCACCAACCCCATCGACAGCGAAGATGAATACTACGTGGCCAAGAACGGTTCCGGAATCAAGGTCACCCGCGATGCCACTGGAGAAATCATCGGCGTACAGGGTGGATTCCAGCTCGAGAACGAGCGCCGAGGCATCACCGCAGGCGCCTCTGGAACAACCAACATCCAGGTTCCTCTGGCAAACAAGAGCACCCTCGCCAACGGTACGACTTTCGTGCTAGACGACAGTCCTATCATCCCCGCCAGCGTCAGCGTCTATGGTGTCCTGAACGAAGACACCTCTGCTGCCAACAAGTTCAAGTTGTTCTATGACCTGACCGTGAGCAACGACAATATCGTAGAAGCTTGCGGACTGGTTCCGTCCAATACGAAGTCTCAGGACAAGCCGCGCCTACTCAACAAGTATCACACCTTCATCGACAAGGCCAGTAAGACTGGTAATGGTGGTGGTATCGACCAGAACGTTCAGTTCTTCAACAACTACCGCTACACCCTCTTCGTTCCCACCAACGAAGCCATTCAGACGGCAGTGGCCAACGGCCTGCCGACCTGGGAAACCATCGAAGCTGATTATGAGAGCATTCCGACCTACAAGACGGCAGCCGTGCTGCACCCGTTGAAGAACAAACACTATGTCATCAACGACAACGCAGCCAAAGATACCATTTGGGAAGACTATAAGCAATGGGATGATGACGCACACTTCCTCCTGTACTCCGACAGCCTCCGTATTCAGGCTAAGATCACCTATCTGAACAACTTCATCCGTGGCCACTTCCTCGATAACAGCGTATTCGCCGACAAGACCGCACGTGATGAAGCCGAGTACGTCACCTCCAGCTACAACAGCGAGTACGGTGTTTTCGTCAAGGTTCATGTAAAGCGCGACGGCAATGGCATCCTGCGCGTACGCGATGACAACGGCGGCTCTTCGCTGACCGTCACCGAGAACAAGAACTATATGGCTCGTGACGTTATCTGCACACGTAACAACAACAATCAGTCGCCGACTGGTCAGAGCACGATGAATAACATCATCATCCAAGGTTCCAGCTTCTGCGTCATCCATCAGATTCCCGGTGTCCTAAACCACACCCCGCTGAGCAGCAATGGACAGTACAACATCAACTGGAACGATGCTAATGCCTGCAAGGCATATCTGGACAAACATCCTCTGATAGAGCCCTCGTACGACGTACAGACCGCTCAGGGAGAGGAAATCTCACGTAAGAAAATTGCCCTCCGTATCCGATAAAAAAGTAACACTATGAATAAGATTATCAAACTGATACTGCTGTGGGTAGTATGCTTCACAGCGACCAACGTCAGCGCACAGCGACGCATTTCAGGAACCGTATCGGATGACATGGATGTGATTCCAGGTGCTAATGTCGCAGAACGCGACAAGAACAACCGTATCGTCAGTCACACCGTGACCGATATGAACGGTAACTTCACCCTGACCATCAAGGATCCGGAGAACACCCTGTATATCACCTGTATAGGTCTGAAACCCTGGTCTCAGAAAATCGGCAGCCGTAATGTCTTCAAAGTCACGCTGGCCGACAATACCAAGCAAATGACCGAAGTCACCATTAAGGGTAAGAAAAAACAGCAATCCGGCGGCTTGAGCATCCCCGTACGAGAGTTGGCGGGTGCCACACAGACGTTCAATATGGACGAAATGGAAGGTATGGCCTTCGAGTCTGTGGACCAGGCACTGCAAGGACAAATCGCAGGTCTCGACATTGTGCAGAACTCCGGTAACCTGGGCGCAGGTACTACCATGCGCCTGCGCGGTACCTCTACTATTAATGGTAACGCACAGCCGTTGATCGTTGTCAACGACCACATCTTCGAACTTCCGGAAGATGCACAAACCGTGAACTTCGAGGAAATGGACAACGAGGAACAGTTCTCCACCCTGCTGAACGTGAACCCCGAGGACATCGAGAGCATCGAAGTACTGAAGGACGCCTCCACTGCTAAGTGGGGTAGCCGTGGTGCTAATGGTGTCATCGAAATCAAGCTCCGCCGTGGTCACCGTGGTCCCACCAACGTCACCTTCTCCTATCGTTTCAACGGCACCTGGCAGCCTGACGGCTACAAGATGCTCGACGGTGACGGATACACCATGATGCTGAAGGAAGCTTACTACAACCCGAAGCAGATTGCAACGAACCTGCTGGAACTGGACTACAACCAGGAATATCCCTACATCTACAACCACTTCAACAAGAACACCGACTGGCTGGATGAAGTAAGACAGTTCGGTAAGGAACACAAGTGGTACGTAACCATCTCTGGTGGTGGTGAGAAAGCAACCTTCCGCGTATCAGCCGGTTACGACAGGTCCACGGGTACCGTCATCGGACAGAAGCTCGACCGCTTCACCACGGCAACGGCCCTCGACTACTGGGTCAGCGACCGCATCAAGTTCCAGTCTAACATCAACCTGACGTTCACCACCAATCATAAGAACTATGGTAATGATATATATGATCGCGCGCGTAACGCTATGCCGAACATGGCCGTTTGGGAAGTAGATGCACAGAACAATCCGACTGGCAACTATTTCAATATGCTCCCCCTGGCAGCTACCATCAATGGTACCAGTGCTAATGCCACTGTCAACGATGGTACTAAGACCAGCTGGGAACTGCGCGACATGTTCATCAACGGTAACCCTGTGGCTCGCGCCATGAACGCCTGGAACAAGGAACGTCAGTATAACCTCACCCCGCAGTTCAACATTGAGTACAAGCTGCTCGGTAAAGATGACGATCATACACAGTTGAACTATAAGGGCGACGTACAGCTCAACATCTACAACACCTCCAGCGACCAGTTCGTGCCGGCAGAGCTCCGCACCATGGACTGGCAGTTTGGTGGCGACAATGGTCTCCGTTGGGACAACTCCGGTCACTCTAACCAGCGTAATGAAGTGAGTAACAGTGAATACAAGAGTTTGGAATTCACCACCCGCCACGACCTGCAGTTCTATCCGAAGTTCAAGAACGAAGACTTCAGCGTGAGCGCCCTGCTGCGTTGGGAAATGGCCACCGGCCAGTCCAGCAACCAGAACACTGGCCTTTGGAACGTGCCTAACAACATCACCGACCCCACCGTCGTTGCTCTGCTGAACGCTGCTGGCGCCTCTAACAATGAATGGCGCAATACCAGCTTCTTTGGACAGGTTCACCTCTCCTATAAGAGTAAGTACAACATCGATGCCTCTCTCCGTGCTGACGGCTCTACAGCCTTTGGTGCTGGCAACAAGTTCGGATACTTCCCCTTCGTCGGTGCACGTTGGAACATCATCGACGAGAAGTTTATGGACTGGTCGCGTAAGTGGCTGAGCATGTTGGCATTCCGTCCTACATGGGGTGTCACAGGTAACACCGGTGGCGGTGGCTACAACCAGTACAACAAGTATTATCAGAGCGGCTATTACAACCGCCATACCGTCGTTAAGCCCGAGAACCTCTCACTGCGACTCATCCAATGGGAAAAGACCCGCAAGATCAACTGGGGTTTCAACCTCGGTTTGTTCGACGACCTGCTCCAGTTTGAGCTCGACGTCTACGACCATAAGACCACCGACCTCATCATGAACAATATGCGTATCTCTTCTGCCAACGGCTTCACCCAGCTCAATAAGGTCAATGCCGGTGTCATGCGCAACAAGGGTTGGGACCTGAACTTCCACTCCGGATGGTTCGCTAAGGTCGGCAAGTTCCAGATGAAGGTTCGTGCCAATATCGCCCAGAACTTCAATGAGGTGGAGGAGATGGATCCCCTCATCCTCGAAAGCCTGAACGGTTCCGAGAAATATCAGCCCACCAACCTCGGTTACAACCAGCGTGTACAGATTGGCAACGCCCTCGGTTCTATCTATGGTCTGAAATATCATGGCGTATATAAGTACGACTACGACCACAATGGATATACCCGTGCTTCCTGGTCTGCTTACGGCTACGCAGAGAGCGTACCTGACGGCAACGGCGGCTATCGCAACAGCACCTCCTTCCAGGAGGCTGCCAGCGCCGGCGACGGATGGCACTGGAAGCAGGAAAACGGACAGTGGGTTCACGACTATCCCATCAACACAGCAGCTGCTGCCAGCCGCCGCGGTGATATCGCCACCTGTCCTATCTCCTACGATGCAGCAGGCAATATGCTGACCGACAAGCAGGGTAATCCGCTCCCCATCTACTATGCTTACACCGACAACAACGCCAAGTATCCCTTCAATGGTGGTGATGCCATCTATGAGGATATCAACCACGACGGCCAGATCGACCGCTACGACATGGTTTACCTCGGCAACTCCAACCCGAAGTGCAATGGTGGTTTCGGTTTCACCTTGAAATATGAGCGTTTCCAGATCCTCACGGGCTTCAACTTCCGTATCGGCAACGACATTGTGAACCTTGCCCGCATGAACGCTGAATCCATGCTGACGAACGTAAACCAGAGCTATGCTACCACTTGGCGCTGGCGCAAGAACGGTGACGAGACTCCTATTCCTCGCGCTCTTAGCAGTTCCAGTTTCAACAGCTACAACTCACTTCCCAGTGACCGTTACGTAGAGAAGGGCGATTACCTCCGTCTTCAGTATATACAGTTCAGCTACGACTTCGATCCCAAGAAGCTGAAGAAGTTCGGTATCCGCAACCTGAAGCTCTTCGCTTCCATCAACAACCTCTGGTGCTGGACCAAGTACACGGGTGTCGATCCTGATGTCAGCCCGCAAGGCTACGCCGTCAGCTCCGACAACAACCGTACCCCGCGTACTCGTTCCTTTACGGCAAGTATTAACCTTGGTTTCTAAAACAAGACTGATATGAAAAGGACTAAATTATTATCCAATATAGCACTGATGGGCCTTCTGGCCCTCGGTGCCACCTCCTGCACCGACTGGTTGACCCTGTATCCTCAGGACCGCGTCGTAGAAGAGAACTTCTGGGAGGACAAAAACGACCTTGAAGGCGTCCGCTATGCAGCCTACCAGCAAATGGCAAGCACCCTCGAGAAATTTATCATCTGGGGTGACATCCGCTCGGACAACTACGAACTAAGTCCTCTGAGAACCAACCAGATGGGCAATTATGACATCTACCAGAGGATTCAGAATGCACAGTTAGACTCCACTATGTCTCAGTACGACTGGGGCGGTGTTTATACGACCATCAATTTCTGTAACAAGGTGCTCTCCCATGGTGCCGAAGTACTCGAGCGCGACCCGCAGTTCACAGCCACAGAATGGAAGGAGATGGAAGCTGAAATGAAGGCTCTCCGTGCTCTCAACTACTTCTACCTGATTCGCGCTTTCAAGGACATCCCTTACAGCACGATCGTCATCAATGCTGACGAGGAAGTCATGAACTTCCCGCTTGTTAATCAACTGGCTGTTCTTGATACGCTGATCATGGACGTGCGCCCTGTGGCTGGCAAAGCCCGCAACCGCTTTACGAGCACATCCGACACCAAGGGCATGATGACCAATTCTGCTATCTACGCCCTATTGGCAGATATGTATCTTTGGCGCAGTGCACTCCGCGAAGGCCGCGGGTTCGACGCCATGAAAGTGGAGGCGGACCTCGACAGCGTCATCTATTTCGGCCAGCAATCCATCATTGCTCTCAATAGCCAGAACGACATGGCAAATGCAAACTACGGATCAAGTCGTTCGAAGGCTGAAGACTTCGGAAGCGGCCTGACAGGTGCCTTGTTGATTACAAACGATGACATGACTGCCGCATACAAGGCTGGTGTTGGTGCTTCTCCCATTGTGGATAGTTACAGAAGCATCTTCTCACAAGGCAACAGCGAAGAAAGCATTTTCGAACTTCAGTTCCCATCTGCCGACGAACGTAAGAGCACATTTATCTACAGCTTCTTCGGTAATGGTGATGGACATCATTTCGTTGTCAACGGTAACCTTATTGCCACACTTTATGCCAACGAAAGCGATGATGCGAATAAGGAAGGGAAGCGCGACAGCCGTATGTGGTACAGTGCCCAAAGCTTAATCACCGGCCAGGCCACACCCGAGACCCGTCCTCTCATCTTGAAGTACAGCGATTGTGACTTCACAATGAAGGATGATAAAGATGTCACAGGTGACCCCACAGAATCCGACTATAACAACTGGATCATCTACCGTCTGACAGATGTCATGCTCATGATTGCCGAGGCCCATGTTTGCAAGGCCAAAGGCGCAAGCAACAAAGACGTAGACTTTGTCGCAGCAGAAAATATCGTTGATGCCATCCACAAGCGTTCCACTGTGGGCGAACTTGTTCCGAAGACTCCCGCAGGAACCAAGAACAGCGCCCTCAAGGAGGCTTTCCTGAAGCTCGTCATGAACGAGCGACAGATGGAGCTCCTTGGTGAAGGTCGCCGTTGGTTTGACCTCGTTCGCTACGCTGAAAGATATGCGCGCTACGATATGCTGCAAGATATCAACGGAAATGACTCTGTGGATATCACCAATGGCGCTCTCATCCCCGACCCCCGCGAGCCTGAATATTGGGACGGCACACGCGGTGTTCGTAAGATGATTGCAGACTTCTTAGGAAAGGCATTTCCGAAAGATGAACAAACCCTCAAAAACCGCATTAAGAACCGTTATGGCCTCTACAGCCCCATCTACTATATGGAGAAAAAGGCTAACCACGGTACTGTGGAACAGAATCCTGTTTGGGATCGCGAGAAATAAATTCTTTCACCCCTACCGCTATGATACAGCAAAATATCTTTAAGCACATCTCCCGTCTGCTTCTGCTGGCTATTGTCAGCGGAATGGTGTTGGCGTGCAAAGAGGATGTTGACACCTCTAACCGCTACACCTTCACAGACGAGACCGTGCTCAGTTATCTGGAAAAGCATAGCGAATACAGCGAGTATGTGAACCTGATTAATACGGTTCCAGTAAGTAATCATTCTCAGTCTACCGTTGCTCAGTTGTTGTCGGCTCGCGGACACTATACAGTTTTCGCGCCGAACAATAACGCTATTCAGCTCTACCTGGATAGCCTGCAACGGAAGGGCGAAATCCAGACGGCCAGCTGGGACGGTTTCCCCGATGAAAGGACCCTCGACTCCATCCAAAAGGTGATTGTCTACAACAGCATCATTGATGGTGGTAACCGGGTAACCTACGAGACGGGCAACTTCCCGACTAACAACAACGACGAATTTGGTGTTGCGAACATGAATGACCGCAAACTCAGCGTCACCCGCAGCAAGATTAACCCCGACAGCATCTTCATCAATGGAGAATACCCCATTTCCTTGAAGAACAGGGACATCGTTGCCATAAACGGATGCATCCATGAAATGGAACTTGTCGTAGCTCCCAGCAGCGACCGAGTAACAGATATCATCATGCGATGGGCTGAGAAAGGCGGTAGTGGCTACACCGTCATGTCACGTCTGCTCCTGGCCTGTGGCCTTGGTGATACCATGAGGGCATACCGCGACGAAACGTGGGAAAGACTCGTTGCTTCCGGAGAAGTTGAAGACTTGCCCAAGCACACCAGTTTCGGGCAGATCGGCAGCATGCCCCTCCACCGCAAGTTTGGTTTCACCATCTTCGCCGAAACCGATGACGTTTGGGAACAGCTCCTGGGCAAACAGGCCATGGACATCACCGTAGCTGACGTCAAGGCTTACCTCGAGAGCACGGGTGTCTTCACAGATGCAGGCACAACCACTGATGACAACTACGAGGACGAGAACAACATCCTCAACCAGTTCGTCACCTATCATGTCCTGCCCATGCGAATCAGCCGCGACAAGCTCGTCTTCCACTACAACGAGAAGGGTTACAACTATGCTTCCAGCAAGAACTATACGATTGCCATATCAGACTTCTACACGACCTTGGGCAAGCCGAGACTCATCAAGCTCTACGAGAGTCTTGAGAGCAACGGCATTTATATCAACCGTTTCCCCGTTCTTCGCAACGGACGCGGTGAGTACGCCCCTGATAAGTTGAATGTCAATGACTACCACGAAAGCGGAAAGTTTAAGCCCATCCGTGGTCAGGCATTAACCCCCGACGAGAACATTGGTATCGAGGTCCTCTCTCCCACAGATGTAAATGTCTCCGGAGAAACGGCCTTGAACGGAATCATCTATCCTATCAACAAGTTACTCGTATGTACGGATAACGTGCGCACACAAATGCTGAACCAGCGCATCCGTATTGATGTGGCTACCATGTTCCCCGAGATGCTAAGCAACGATCTGCACGGTATCAAGGAATACTACACTGAAGGAGCTTCCAATTGCCGAGGTATTCCATCGAACTATCCCTACCTTTCTGGTTTGGAGGTCAAGGAGAACACCTTGTTCTATTACCTCCCTGGCCTGAACCGTGGATGGTGCAATATGGAATGCGACGAGTTCAACGTCATCGGACGTTATGAATTCACCATGAAGTTGCCACCCGTACCCAAAGCTGGTCACTATGAACTGCGCTTCGGCGTAGCCACGGGTTCCAGTGTACGCAGTATGGCTCAGGTTTACTGGGGACCGGACAAGTCCTACATGCCCGCCTACGGTATTCCTATGGATCTACGACAAAGCGGTCTCTACCGTCACCTTCCCTCTGGTAACCAGGAATCCAGCATTGGCTGGGAAGAAGACACCAACGACGAGGAATACAACGATGAGGTGACCAAGAAGATGCGCAACAATGGCTTCATGAAAGGGCCCGAATCGTGGACGGCAGTACTCGGTTCCAGCACCACCGTACGCTCCTACGAGTACATCACTCGCCGAATCATGATCAGTGCAGATATGGTTCCGAATCAGAATTATTACATCCGCTTCAAGTCCGTTCTGGACGCAGAGAACAAAGAGTTCTTTATGGACTACATAGAATATGTGGCCAAGGAAGTCTATGACAATCCCGAAGAAAGCGAAGATATATGGTAAACAAATATAAATATATACACTCATGAAAAAAATGAAACTAACGCATATCTTGCGAAACGGGCTGATAGCCCTTTCTGCAGTGCTTGCACTAACGGCATGCACAGAGAATGTGGACATGAGTAACCGCTACACCTTCACAGAGTACACCGTACTTAGTTATCTGGAGCAGGATTCAGCTTATACTGAGTACGTCAAACTCATCAACAAAGTGCATATCAGCGATTACTCCGAATCGACTGTTGCCCAGTTGCTCTCGGCACGTGGACACATCACTTGCTTTGCGCCTAACAACGACGCAATTCAAGATTACCTGGACAGCCTGCAGCGTAAGGGCATCATCAGCGCTGCCAACTGGGACGGTTTCCCCTCAGAGCACGTCAAGGACTCCATCGAGAAAGTGATTGTTTATAACAGCATCATCGATGGTGGTAACGTCCGTTATTATGAGACCGGTAACTTCCCCACCAACGATGGAGATGAGTTTGACCTCCCCAATATGTATGACCGCAAACTCAGCGTCTCTCGCAGCAAGGTCAACCCCGACAGCATCCTCATCAATGGAGAATACCCCATCCACATGCAGCACCGTGACATTGAAGCCATCAACGGACGTATCCATGAGATGGTTCAGGTCATTGCGCCGAGTGCCGACTCGGTGGCTGACAAGTTGATGGAATGGATCAACAACGGTACCTCGAACTATATCACGATGGCACGTCTGATCCTCGCTTGCGGACTGGGCGACACCCTCAACAAGCGTCGTGATGAAGTTTGGGAGACAAAGTACCAGACTGGAGATATCCAAGACATCAAAGACCTGGAAACAGAAGGAAGCGGCACCGGATGCATTCCGGAACACCGTTACTACGGCTACACCATATTTGCCGAGACAGATGCCTTCTGGGAGAAAGAGTTGGGTAAGACCGTTGACCAGATTACGGTACAAGACATCAAGAACTACCTCATAGGCACAGGTTTGTTCCCCACCGCCTCCACTGATGACAACTTCGAAGACGAGAACAACATCATCAACCTCTTCACCACCTACCACATGCTGCCCATGCGACTGACTCGCGACAAGCTTGTTGTCCACTACAACGAGTTGGGATACAACTGGTCGACATCTAAGGCGTTCACGGTAGCCACCGAAGAGTTCTACACCACAATGGGTAAGCGTCGTCTCATCAAACTCTATGAAAGTTTGGAGAGTAATGGCATCTATATCAACCGCTTCCCCATTCTCCGCAACGGACGTGGTGAATATGCTCCCGAGAAGTTAGACATCAATGATTACCATGAGAGTGGGAAGTTCAAACCCATCTATGGCGCAGCAACCACCCCCGACGAGAACCTCGGCATTGCCGTCGGCGAAACAGACTCCCTCAATACGGTAGAGAATGTGATCAACGGCATCATCTATCCTATTGAAAAACTTTTGGTATACACGGAAAATGTGACAGCTCAGTTGAAGTTACAGCGCATCCGTTTTGATGTAAGCACTATCTTCCCTGAAATGTCGAACAACGACCATCGTGGCCGCCGCACCTCCTATACCCATGGTCATGCCCGAAACAAAGGCTTCCCAACAAACTATCAGTATTTTGCAGACTGCGATATCAAGGACGGCACACGTTTCTACTATCTGAACGGTCTCAACTGCGGTTGGCTCAACTGGCAGGGTGATGAATTCAATATCGCCGGCCGCTATGAATTCACCATCAAGTTACCTCCTGTACCCGCAGCAGGACACTATGAACTGCGCCTGGCCGTACAGAGTAACTCGCAATACCGCAGTATGTGTCAGGTTTACTGGGGCGACAACAAAGATTACTTGCCAGCTGCCGGCATTCCCTTCGACATGCGACTGGCAGGCACTGAACGTCACCTCGCTACCGGCACTGTAAAAGACAACACGGTAGGTTGGGAACCTGATGTGGCAGACCCAGCAACCAACGACGAGATCGACAAGAAGATGCGTAACAACGGCTTCATGAAGGGCCCGAACCACTATAGTGCAAATCCCGGTTCCACCACCTCGCTGCGCACCAACGAGATGAAGCTCCGCCGCATTATGGTCAGCGCTGATATGGATCCCAACAAGACCTATTACATCCGCTTCAAGAACGTGCTTGATGCAGACAACAAGCAGTTCTATATGGACTACATCGAATACTGCGCCAAGGAGGTTTATGACAACCCCGAGGAAGGCGAAGACATTTGGTAAAATCAATTAAAAATTATCAATATGGCAAAAAAGAAAATTTTCCGACTCATTCAGGCAGGACTTGCGGCTGTCGTTCTCGCTATGACATTGCCCGCCTGCACTGATGACCATTTCGACGTCAAAGAAGGCGACGGGATGGATGCCAATGCTACCAAGACCCTTTGGGAGCAGATTGAGGCACGTCGCAACAAAGACCTAAGCCGCTTCGCCACCATTGTGGAGAAAACGCCCTATTTCAAGGACGAGGCACACAAGGCCTTCAAGGACGCTGCAAAGACCCAGCCCTACACCTACAAGGATGTCCTCAGCGGTACTCAGATCCTGACCGTCTTCGCCCCCACGGACGATGCCTTCACGGAAACCGAGTACCAGGAGTACCTCACCCTGTTGGAGGGCAGTATGGAAGACCAGTACGATGTTTACCTCAGACTCGTGGGCAACCACATCTGCCGCAACCGTTACACAGCAACGGGAACAGGTGAAGAGAAGCTGGTCATGATCAACGGTAAAAAGGCAACCTTCAACCGTGCCACAAAGAAGTTCAAGGACATCGACCTGCTCACCGACGGCGACACTCCGCTGTACAACATTCCGGCTGTCAACGGAACATTGCACCTCATAGGTCAGGAATCCGACTTCGCCTACAACCTCTATGAATACATCAAGGCACATGGAAGCGAGTTCGGTATGTTAAAGAAGTGGATTACCTCTCACGACACCATCTACTTCAGCGAGGCACTGAGTGTGGAAAACGGTTCCGACGCCAATGGTAACCCCATCTACGTAGATAGCGTCTATACCCGCACCAACACCCTGTTCCGCTATGGTGATTACACCAAACCCGGTGAGGAATGGATCATGCCTCTGAAGTCGTTCCATGGAGACTTTGAAGAGGAAGATAGTACTTGGGTTCTGGCCGCTCCCACCGACCTTGCCTGGCAGACGGCACTCGACACTTATGCCCCGTACTACACCTACGCCACCTTATATATTAATAAGGAGCAAGAGGACATTGAGGTAGAACGTATGCTCCCGAAAGACGGACTCATCAATCCCGACTCCCTGAAGGAACTGGCCATGAATATGGACATCGCCTCCATGCTACTCTTCAATGCACGTCAGCAGCCACGCACTACCGCTCACCGCGGATTCTGGACTGCAGAAGAATTCCAAAGCACTCCAATGCCCAAGATCTTCAACACTCGTCTGGATACCTTTAGGGTGGAACAGAAGCCCGTGACGGACGTCAAGCCTCTCATCTTTGCCAACAACTCAACGCCTGTCACAATTTCCAATGGTCTGCTCTACTCCATCAACAGTTGGAACTTCTTCAAGGCTTATGGCGCATTAGATGTGGAGGTGAAAGTCAGCACCCAGTCTCTCTTCAAGATGGCCACAATGAAATCGTACTACGATTACAACACCTTCAACAACGAGACGAGTAAGCTGGTTAACGACAGCCTCCTCGGCGCCGTCAGCAAAGACTACTTCCTCACCTTCAGCTATGGTGATGACTCCCCGACCATCGACATCAAGCTCTTGGATCGTGAGAACGACCATCAGATTGTGAGTAATCTCGATTATGAAATAGGTATCGTCATGGTTCCTAACTTCTATCGTTGGAGCACCGATTCCATCATGGCAGAGACTTCCAACGAAGTTGCCGTGAAGAAGAACAAGATGCAGGTTCGCATCAACTACAACACCGGAGAGCTGACATCCAAAGGTAAGCCTTCGGAGAAGCTGACCGATAAGTTGGCGTTCGAGTACAACGGCGAGCGTGTTGACACCATCTGGATTAAAAAGGAAGATGGCACCAACTACACTCTCCGCTTCCCCGTTTCCTACAAGAACATCGACGATTCCTATCCGACAATGAATATCACCTCGGCTGCGAAGAGAAGCGAAGTGGGTGCAGGCAAAGAATACCAGCACACCTTCTCTATCGACCGCATCATTTTACGTGCTAAGGAATAACCCCAATTGTTGACTTCAAAAAAATCTGAAAACATGAAAAGATTCAGTATTTCCATCTTAGATAAGGCCGCTCGCACCGGTCTTTACCTGGTTCTCCTGGCAGGATTGGGCTCCACTCCGGCCATGGCTCAGGACGACGAAGTCGAAGTCGACTCTGTGGAGGCTCCCCGACGCATCGTCAAAAAGAAGCCTGCGAAGCAATACCCCATGCAGTCTGTTGCCGGTGTCATCACCGATGGTGCCACGGGTCTACCCATGGGCGGCGTACGCGTTCAGGCTCTGCAGTTGCCTCAGTATTCCACGCTGACGGAAGAAGACGGAACCTACAAGTTAGATGTCCCCACCTTCTGCCATGCACTGGTAATCGACGCTCCTGACTACAACCTTCTCCAGCTGGCCATTAAGGGCAGCGAGAATCAGAACGCCCAACTGCTGGCCAATAAGTTCGAAGGGTTCTATACTGATGGTACCACCATCACCGCCCAACGTACGGCCAAACTCAGTGAGACCAGTTCCCTGAGTGTTGAATCCGATATGCAGCGTCTCCTCGAAGGTGACCTCCGCTCCATCAATCGTAGCGGACAGCCTGCCCAAGGCGCATATTTCACTATTCGTGGTGTCAACTCCATCAACGCCAATGCCCAACCGCTGTTCATCATCGACGGCAATATGGTTGACCTCGAGTTGGAGCGCACCAGCCTCCATGAAGGCTACTTCAACAACCTCCTCTCCGGTCTCGACCCCGAGAACATTGAGAGCGTACAGGTGCTGAAGAACGGAACAGCACTCTATGGCGCAAAGGGCGCTAACGGCGTCGTCATCATCACCACCAAGCGCGGCCGCAGCCAGGCCACCAAGATTAACGTCCGTATCTACGGCGGCGTGGAACTGGCTCCCAGTAAGCTCAGCATGATGGACGGCACCGCCTATAAGCGTTATCTCGGCGACCTGGCCAACACCATTCAGGACATCCGCGAAAGCAAGTCCGGAGGCCTCGAGCAGTTTGCCTTCCTTTCCGACAGCCCGAGCAACTACTATGCTCCCGTCTACAACAACAACACCGACTGGCAGAAGGATATGTACCGCACAGCCTTCGCACAGAACTACAAGGTGAGCGTTGAAGGTGGTGATGACATCGGTATGTATGCCCTCTCTCTGGGCTACACGGATGGCAAGTCCACCCTCAAGGGCAATGACTTCAGCCGCCTGAACCTCCGCTTCAACACCGATATCAAGATGTTCGAGAGAGTCAGTGCTGCTCTGGATATTGCCTACAACCAGACAAGCTACAATGTGCTCGACAACGGTTGGAGCGAGAATTACGATATGCAGAATATCGGTTCCACGAACGTCCTCGGCCTCGTTCAGGCTCCGTTCATTTCGCCCTATGCCTACTACTACGACGAGAACACCAAGAGGCTGGAGCTCTCCGACGACTATGCAGGTAAATATGCCAGCACGAACCTCTCTGGTAAGTGGGTGCAGAACCCCTTCGTATTCCCCCGTTCCCTCGGTATCAACGAGAGCCTGCGTAATCCTTATTGGATCATTGCCAACGGTGAAGGTAAGAACAAGAACTATGCTGAGTTGACACAGATTCTGATCAACTTCGCTCCGAAGTATCAGATCAACGATCATCTGGCCATCAGCGACCGTTTCAATTACACATTGAACCGCAACAACGAGAAGTACTTCCTGCCGATTGCAGGTACCACTCCTTATCAGCTGACCGACCTGGGTTACATCACCTCTGTCCTGAAGACTCAGTTCACCAAGGAAACCACCATCAACAATGATCTCCGCATTGAATGGGGCAACACCTATGGTGCTCACACCATCCATGCCTTCGGCGGCTGGCGCTACAACAACTATAGCTACAGCTACACCTACATGCGTGGTTATAATAATGAGAACGATAAGCTGCCCTTCATCTCCAAGAACATGGGTTACATCAACTATGGTGGTACAAAAGATAACTGGATTGACATGGCCTATTATGTCAACGCCGACTATAACTTCATGAACCGTTACTTCGCACAGTTCACGGCTTCGGCACAGGCCAGCAGCCGTTTCGGTAAGGAAACGAAGAGCGGCTTCAAACTGGCTGGCGTCAGCTGGGGCTTCTTCCCAAGCCTGCAACTCGGATGGCTCATCTCCAGCGAACCTTGGTTCAAAACGGGCCGCGGAGTGCAGTACCTGAAACTCACGGCAGGCGTGGACCAGAGCGGTAACGACGGCATCGACTACTACGCCGCCCGCACCTATTGGGCCAGCAAACAGTTCAGCCGCAACACCGTAGGTCTCGTCCTCGAGAACATCGAGAACACCAGCATCCAGTGGGAAACCACGACACGCTGGAACATTGGCCTCGAAGGTTCGTTCTTCAACAACCGTTTGAACGCCGGTATCGACCTCTTCTGGAGCAAGACTGACAACCTTCTCACCATGAAGGACCTTGACTACATCGCAGGTGTCAGTCAGTACTGGACCAACGACGGTCAGATGAAGAACCGCGGTTTCGAATTCCACGCTAACGCAGCACTTCTTAACAAGAAGGACTGGAAGTGGGAAGTAGGAGCTCGTATTGGTCACTACAACAACGAGATTACCAAGTTGCCCAACACGATGTATATTAAGGATTCCAACAATAACATCGTGAAAACCATCAATGGCTACACCAGCAGCATCTACGGCACCGATAACATTCTCACAGCTGTAGGCTATGCCGCAGGTTCCTTCTATGGTTGGGAAACAAACGGGGTGCTGGCCGACGATGCAGCAGCCCGCACAGCAGGTAGCCTCGGCTACTTGAAGTATCCCACCGGACTCAAGGATGCCAATCAGAAGTATCGTAACTTCCAGGCTGGCGACGTCCGCTTCGTAGACCAGAATGGCGACGGTGTCATCGACGACGCAGACCGCGTGGTTATCGGCAACCCGAACCCCGACATCTACGGAAGCATCTTCACAGCCCTCAGCTGGAAGAACCTCCGCTTGGATATGAACTTCAAGTACTCCCTCGGCAACGACGTCTACAATTACCAGCGTTCCATCCTCGAAGGCGGCAACACCACCTACAACCAGACGACCGCTATGCAGAACCGTTGGACCTACGAAGGTCAGCAGACCGACGTGCCCAAGGTATGCTACATGGACAGCGAAGACTGGCGCAACAACGAACGTATGTCTGACCGCTGGATTGACGACGGCAGCTTCCTGAAGCTGAAGAACGTGCGACTCACCTACACCTTCCCCATAAGGAGCAGCTGGCTGATGGGCCTGCGCATTTGGGGTGAGGCAAACAATGTCTTCACAGTCACCAAGTACCACGGAGTTGATCCCGAAATGTCGAGCCGCAACAGCACCCTCTATCAGGGTATTGACACTGGTCTCCTCTCCGTGGGTCGCAACTTCAATCTCGGTGTAACTATCAACCTCTAATACGACAACATGATGAAAAAGAATATCATTTCCATCCTTCTCCTCGCACTCACTACAAGCTTTGGCTTTACTTCCTGCGAGGACATGCTCACCCCGGACATGGACCGTCACAACGAGGTTGATGCCATCGCCTCCGATACGCTCTATTCCTACTGGGGCATCCTCAAGGAACTGCAAGCGATTTCCGAGCGCTACGTCATCCTCGGCGAGTGCCGTGGCGATTTAGTTCAGCCCACGGAGTACATCAGCGACTCTATCCATTCCATCCTTGATTTCGGCTCCACGGGTGATGCTTCCGACGGTTCCAACCGTTATCTGAAAGCCAGTGACTTCTACAAGATCATCAACTCCTGTAATGCCTATATTCAACAGTGCGACACGCTGAAGAAGACTGGCACCAACAAGAGTGTCATGATTAAGGAGTACGCACAAGTAGCCAGCATTCGTGCATGGGTCTACATGCAACTCATCCTGGCCTACGGCGAAGTTCCCTACTTCGATACTCCTATGCTATCCACCGCACAGATGGAAGACTTCTGGAAGAACAATGCAACCACCGTCAACGCTGATAACTTCACCAACACGAAGGTCGTCACTCAGCTGGAGGAGGTTCGCAACGTAGACCGCGTGAACTATGGCAATTATACATCCATGTGCCACAGCACCCTCTGTCTGTTCCCGCAGAACCTGGTCCTCGGTGATATCTATCTCCTCAAGGCCAAACAGGGCCAGCAGGCAGATTATGCTAAGGCTGCAGGCTACTACTACGACTACTTCAACACCACGTACGGCGGCGTATTGCCGGCAAACAACTACTTTGGAACACTCTCCCGCAGTCAAAGCGATGAAACCGTCCAGTTGTTCTCTTCCTCATGGGAAACCATGTTCGGACAGAATACTGAAGCTACCCGTACACGTGAAGTCATCACTGTCATTCCGAGCTCTCAGAGCAAACTCTGGGGTAGCGTTCAGCGTGGCATACAGGAACTCTTCGGTTTCGACTCTGAGATTTCCGTAAACTCCACCTCTGAGGATACCCTGACCGTGGTCAGCGTAAACCTCTCCACGAACTTCGAGCACCAGCTCAGCCGTTCGCAGGCCTATGTGGACCTCAACGCCGCCCAAGACTACGAGACCTACCTCGTCAGTGGTGGTGTAGCCAGTTGCATGGTTCTCAAAGATGCTGGCGATGCACGTATTAAGATGTCTACAGAGAACTTCCAGGATAGGCAAAATGGCGAGGGCACTGAGGAAGTGAACTTCGTTATGAAGCAAAACATGTCCACTGCAACCACATCCAGTGGGAGAGGGAGAGTTACCATTGTCACCCACGGAGTAACCTTCCCGACCGCCTACCCCATCATCTATCGTAAGGGTAATGTTTGGTTGCATTATGCCCAGGCTTTGAACGGTGCCGGCTTCCCGGGTTATGCTTTCGCAATCCTGAAGAGCGGTCTCTGCGGCAACAGCGCTTGGCTGCCTTCCAGCGAGCAGCAGTATGAGCCCAAAACGTATGTCTACTACGACAAGAGCGAAATCACCGCTGCCGGTGATACTACGTTCTATACAACGAACCAGGCTATGATGTACCATGTGTATGAGAGCGCCGTGGCTGCCGACTCTGTCTTCGCTTTCTCTCCTGCCAACGCCCAGGAACTCATAGAGATTCTGGCTAAAGGTTTGGATTATGAGGAAGTGGAGGGAGTAATAGTCTACACCAACCCCGCAGAACATGCTTTCTACGAGTCTTACAATGGACACCTCCAAGCCATCAGCGCCAACCTCTACCAGAAAGCTACCGAATGGGAAGATTGGATAAGTGAATCTAATACGAACGTTGTCTGCAACCACATCTCCAAGTGGGAGATGAAGGCTGCTAAGGCTGCTCCATACCTCAACTTCGCCACACTCTACCTGCGTGGCGAGACGAGCGACGTAACATACTACGCTCGTGGTGGCGAGACTCAGTATCAGCTGGGCTCTCAGGTGGCCTACCCCAACAACAACGGTAACTTCAACGGCGAACCTGTCACCGCCGGTATCCACACACGTGGTTGCGGACACATCTTCTTCGATGAGCAGAACACCACCTTCAACTACATCGACCAGATCAACAAGATGCGCACTCAGGACAACGAGGCCACTATGACCAAGGCCGAGATCTACGACCAGGCCAACCTCCCGAAGGTTCAGAAAGCCATTGCTCACCTCATCCTCGATGAGTTGGCACTGGAGACTGCTTTCGAGGGCAACCGCTTCTACGACCTCGTCTGCTACAGCCGATTCTGCAACAGTGCTGACGAACTGGCCAAGCGTGTAGCTAACCGCACAGGTTCCACAGATGGTTCGCTCCGCTCCTACCTGCAGAACGAGAAGAACTGGTACTTCAAGTTGCCGCAGCAGTAGTTGACCGTTGAAAAGACATATATACGTCGGGGCAAAGACGTATATACGTAAAGTCAAAGACGTATATACGTAAAGCCGGAGACATATATACATAAATCGGTTTACGTATATACATAAAGTCGAAGACGTATATATGTGTACATTTTAACCGCCAAAGGGTATTGAACGACCCTTTGGCGGTCTTGTTTTGGGCCTCTTGCGAGCGAAGCAGAGACAAAAACAGAGCCCAACGCACTTTTTCTTTCAAAAAGTTGGGCGCGTGTCTATTTTTTCACTATCTTTGCGCCATAAAACACCTATTAAAAACATCACAACACGATGAAAAGATTATTCCTTCTCCTGTTTGTTGCGATAGCATCGCAGCTCACGACCCAAGCCCAGGACCAGAAAGAGCCTTGGCTGAATCCGAACATTACCCGTGTAGGCACCGAAGCTCCGCGTGCCAGTTTCTTCGCTTTCGAGAGCGCCGACAAGGCTGCTCGTGGCGACAAGGCAGCCAGCGAACGTTACCTCTCCCTCGAAGGAAAGTGGCGTTTCAACTTCGCCCAGAACCACGACGAGGCTCCCGCAGGTTTCTTCGCCCTGGACTTCGATGATTCGAAATGGGCAGATATGCCCGTTCCCGGACTTTTCGAGTTCAACGGCTATGGCGACAAAATCTACAAGAACGTAGGTTATTCCTGGGACACCCAGTTCAACTCCAATCCTCCTTTCGTTGAGGAACGCAACAATTACACCGGCTCCTACCGCAAGCTCGTTGCCATTCCCGCCTCCTGGAAGGGACAGGACATCTATCTCCACGTAGGTTCTGCTACGTCGAACCTGCAGGTTTGGGTCAACGGCAAGGAAGTGGGCTACAGCGAAGACTCCAAGATGGAAGCCGAGTTCAACCTGACCAAATTCCTCACCCCCGGCAAGGAGAATCTCATCGCCATGCAGGTCATGCGCTGGTGCGACGGCTCTTACCTCGAGGATCAGGACTTCTGGCGCTTCACCGGTATTGCCCGCGAGGTATACCTCTATACTCGTCCGAAGGCTCACATCCAGGATATCTTCATCCTTCAGAATGTCGTCAATGGTTATAAGGACGGTCAGCTGACAGCCACCATCACGGCTCCTGCCGCTAAGGGCTACATTGTAGATCTCACCCTGACCGACCCTTCCGGTCGCGCAGCCGGCAACACTCAGGCCACTCTCGGCTCTAAGTCCTCCGCACTCACTTTGACCGTTCCCTCCGTCAAAGCTTGGTCTGCTGAGATTCCTAACCTCTATATCGCCACCTTCACCCTGAAGGACAAGAAGGGCAACGCCCTCGAAACCATCTGCCAGCGTGTTGGTTTCCGCAGCATCGAAATTAAGAACGGACAAGTCCTCGTCAACGGTCAGCCCATCCTCATCAAAGGTGCCGACCGCCACGAACTTGACCCCGACGGCGGTTACCTCGTCAGTGTGGAACGCATGATTCAGGACATCAAAATCATGAAGCAACTGAACATGAATGCCGTGCGCACCTGTCACTACTCCGACGATCCCCGCTGGTATGACCTCTGCGATCAGTACGGAATCTATGTGGTTGCCGAAACCAATATCGAGAGCCACGGAATGGGATACGGCGACCGCACTCTCGCCAAGAACCCCATCTACCACAAAGCCCACGTGGAACGCAACCAGCACAACGTTCAAGTACAGAAGAATCACCCCTCCGTCATCTTCTGGAGCCTCGGTAACGAAGCAGGCTACGGTAAGAACTTCGAGGATGCCTACGATGCAGTGAAGGCTATCGACCAGAGCCGTCCCGTTCAGTACGAGCAGGCACATCAGAACGGCAAGACCGACATCTTCTGTCCTATGTACTACGGCTACGAGGGTTGCGAACGCTACTCTCAGGGCGACAACCCACGTCCCCTCATCCAGTGTGAGTACGCTCACGCTATGGGAAACTCCATGGGCGGCTTCGCTAAATACTGGGAACTCGTCCGCAAGTATCCGAAGTACCAGGGCGGCTTCATCTGGGACTTCGTGGATCAGGGTATGCGTGCCACCAGCCGCGTAACAGGCAAGGAAATCATGGCCTACGGCGGTGACTTCGGCCGTTATCCGGCTTCTGACCACAACTTCAACTGCAATGGTGTCATTGCTTCCGACCGCTCGCTGCACCCCCACGCCTACGAAGTACAATATTACTATCAGGACATTTGGGCCACCGTGCCCGAGGGCAAGACTCTGCTCGACGGTGAAGTGGAACTCTACAACGAGAACTTCTTCCGTTCCACCGACGATGTGGAAGCCGTTGCATCACTGCTGACCTACAGCGGCGGCCAGATCCAAGAACAGTCCAACGACCGTCCTATCCCCATCCAGCTGGCTCCCCAACAGCGTCAGCACTTCGACATTCCCGCTCAGCTGTTAGACTATCTCCAGAGCGCCGTGCAGCATAGCCAGTGGGCAGCCATCAATGTTCAGTTCCGCCTCACCCGTGATCGTGGCCTTCTCAAGAGAGGCGACGTCATCGCCCGTGCCCAGTTCGAGCTGAAGCCCTTCGCCTTCCCGCAGGCAGCTGCAGTTATCGCTGCCGCCACTCCCGCTACGGTTCAGGTTGACGATGCCAAGTCCTGGCTCACCCTGAAAGCCAACGGTGTCAGCGTCACATGGAATAAATGGACGGGCAACATCGACTACTACGATGTCAACGGCACTCCAGTCCTCGAAGACCGCAAGAGCGTGGAACCCAGCTTCTGGCGCGCTCCGACCGACAATGACTACGGTGCACAGCTCCAGAACAAACTTGGCGCATGGAAATATGCCCGCTGGGACAAGAGGAGTATGGAATGTACCAAACTCGACAACCAGAGCCAGCAGGTCGTCGTGAAATACCATAGCGACGGCGTTGATGCAGATCTCACCATGACCTATGTCCTCACTCCGAAGGGCGAACTCATCATTACTGAGGATCTCGACGTCAACGAACAGGCCGAACGCAAGCCTCAGATGATGGCGATGGGTATGACCTGGCGTCTGGCCAAGGACTACAACACCGTACGCTACATTGGCCGTGGCCCCGTCGAGAACTACAGCGACCGCAAGGACAATGCCTTCATCGGCATCTATGGCGGCCCCGTTGACAAACAATATTGGAACGGATATGTGCGCCCACAGGAAAGCGGCAATCACTGCGACGTTATGTGGTGTCGCATGGAGGCTGCCTCACGCCCGAACATTTATTTCGAAGCATGCGGCCCCATGGAATTCTCCGCCCTGCCCTATGAAATCGAGGACCTCGACGACGGCCCCCGCAAGGATGCACACCAGAGTCATAGCGGCGACCTGATTGAGCGCAACTATACTGTTGTTCAGATCCGTGCCTTCCAGATGGGAATCGGCTGTGTCAACAGTTGGGGTGCCTGGCCGCAGGATCAGTTCGTACCCAAGTACGAAGACCACATCTTCACTTACATCGTAAGACCTCAACTCTAACAATTAAATGAAAGAGAGCTCTTCAAGAAAGCAACCTGTCACCCCCACCCCTCGGAAATGGACGGATTCCCTGTGGTATTTATCCATTTTCGTGGTAGTGGTGGTGGCAGGTTATTCACTTGTCAATAAAGAAAATGAATTACTTTGGCGAGCACAGGAGCTGAACCTCTGGCTGCCCACAGGATTATATTGGAAGACCCTGATGCAATATCCGGGCGGTACTGTCTCTTGGTTCGGTACCTACCTGACCCAGTACTTCTATTATCCCTGGCTGGGCATCGGCATCCTCTGCGGTTTGTGGCTCATCATCTGTGCCTTGCTCATCTGGGTCTATCGCCTTCGTGGCCCGTGGAAGCTCCTGACGCTGCTGGTGCCCCTCGCACTGATGGCCTGCTTTGTGCAGACAGGCTACTGGGTTTACTACCAGAAACTCCAAGGTCATCTTTTTGTACCTACAGTCGGTGTGCTCTTCGCTGTTCTCTGCCTGAGTGTCCAGCGTCTTCTCGACAATGTCCTTTCCGACAAGGTGGCACCATGGGCACGCTTTATCTGGATAGCACTCGTTTGCATCGTGGGCTATCCTCTTTTCGGTGCGTGGGCTCTTGGAACTACTGGACTGTTAGGAATTCTACCGCCCAAGGCAGAAGGCTCCTCTTTCAACTTTAAGAGTTTCGCTTTCAATATCCTTTTCGCCCTGGCGCTCATCGCTGTCGTCCCGCAAGTCTACTACGGCCGTCTCTTCGAGATGACCCAACGGGCGCTGGTATATGTCGCCGGTATGCCTTCTTTGCGCTACGGGAAGGAGGTATATGAAGTCTATCGCCTACCCTACTATGCCATCATCCTTGCATTCACCCTTATCGTGGTTGTCAGTGTCTGCGACGGTTTCCCCTTCGTAAAACGATGGAAGCAATGGATGAAGAGTGCTATCGCTGTAGTTCTTGTAGCTTTAGGAATCATCGGAGTCAGTAAAGTATGGTACCACGATGTGAACTTCCAGAAGGAACTGGCAATGTACCACGCTATCGAAGACCTCGACTGGGAACGTGTGCTCCGCATCGCTCGCGATGGAAGCAGCGACGTGAAGCCTACCCGCCAAATGGTGATGTTCAAGAACCTGGCTCTCTTCCGCCTCGGGCGCGCTGGCGACGAGATGTTTACTTATCCCGAAGGAGCCACACAACAGAACGCCCCGTGGCGTGTTCATATGGCACAAATTGGCGGCAAACTCGTGTATTATCACTACGGCAAGGAGAACTTCAGTTACCGTTGGTGCATGGAAGACGGTGTGGAATTCGGATGGAAGGCAGAGACTTTCAAGCTAATGGCCCGTGCCAGTCTCCTCAATCAAGAATGGGTAGTTGCCCGCAAATACCTGAACTATCTGAAGCAGACGCGCTTCCACCGCCAATGGGCAGAACATTACGAGGCACTGCTGAAGTCGCCCGATGCATTTGACTTAGAGAAGTTGGAAGCCTCTGTGAAGGCAGGCAAACCTCTCATGTGTGAGCGTGACCTGAAGGAATTTGCACCCATTATGCACCTGATGACCTATCCTAACCGACTCGACGGCGACAATACCCTCGTTGAAATGTACCTTATGCAGACCTTTGCTCACGGGAACGGCGACGACCCGCTGTTCCAGGAACAGACACTCATCAGTGCCCTGCAGATGAAAGATATCGACCTCTTCTGGCCTCGTTTCATGAAGTTTGCCACGATGCATCCTACGATCCACATGCCTCGTCACTATCAGGAAGCCGCTTACCTCTATGGTCATCTCGAGAACAAGGTCAATATCTCACGCATGCCCTTTGACCCGGAAGTACGCGACAGCTACGAACGGTTCATGAAGTTCAACGAACAGTGTGGACCAATGACCGAAGAGCAGAAAGCCATCGCTTTCTATCCCCAGTTTGGCGGCACCTTCTATTACTTCTATTTCTTAATCAGGAACCAAAAGACAAATTAAGACCCACCCCTGCCCCCTCCCGTAAGGGAGGGGCGTTAGTCCCTTATCATTTTATGACTTGTATCCTCTCTATACTACATCATTGTCTAACATCGCGCCAGCTTCTCCCCTCCCTTACGGGAGGGGTTTGGGGGTGGGTCTTTATTCTTTGTGCCTGCACCTCCCCTTCCGTCCCCACCTCATTCACGGAAAGCGATGAACTGCCCACCATCTATCCCGACTATGTTGATGTCACTGTGCCCGTGAACATTGCTCCACTGCATTTCCATATTGACCACGACAGCACGGCCACCGACTTTGTCACTCGCTTCACGGCAGGTGCCGAAGTATGGACGTTTGGTGGTGAAGATGTTTGTCCTGGCCTGAAAAACTGGAAGCAGATGAAAGCTGCCGCTCTCGCTGCCAGCAGCCTAATCACAGTGGAAGTCTTTGAGCTGCAGGCCGACCGTTGGCTCCACCACAAACCTTTCAGCATCAGCGTTTCCAACGACAGCATCGACCCATATATCTCCTATCGCCTCATCTCACCCTCCTATGTTACCTACGAGGATTTGACATTGAACCAGCGCTGCCTGGAAAACTTTGAAGAGAGCCTCATCTACGGTAATATGATTAACAGCGACGAGGAGAATGGGCAGTGCATCAATTGTCACCACGCCCAGTGGTACAACCCGAACCGTATTCAGTTCCATGTTCGCCAGTACCTCGGTGGTACGATTATCGCCTATGATGGAAATCTTCAGAAGATAAACCTGAAGACAGACAGCACCATCAGTGCTGGTGTTTATCCCACCTGGCATCCCACGAAGCCTTGGATTGTTTACTCCACCAACAACACAGGTCAGAGTTTCCATACACGTGATATCCAGAAGATAGAAGTACAGGACACCAAATCCAATCTCATCTTCTACGACCTCGAGCGTAACGAGGTGCTCCCCATCACTCGCGACACCACGGACTTCGATTGCTTCCCCTTCTGGAGTCCCGACGGTCGGTATATTTACTACGTCAGCGGTCACTGGGACGCTCTCGGAGAAGCGAACCCGGACTTCGAACTCATCAAGTATTACACCCAGATGCAGTACAACCTCTATCGGATGCCTTTCGATGAGCAGACACGCACCTTTGGTCCGCGGGAACTGATTTACGATGCTTCCTTACGCAACCGCAGTGTCACCTTGCCACGTATCTCTCCCGATGGCCGATGGCTGATGTTTGCCCAAGGACGCTTCGGTATCTTCCATATTTGGCACAACGACGCAGATCTCTACATGATGGACCTCACAAAAGTAGTTCCGGAACCCGAGCCCGCTGTAAGTCGCGTAATCCAGCACTCCCACACGGCAGCACAACAAGAACAGGTCTCTGATGTAGAGTTGGCCAACCGTGCCGACAGCATTCGAGAAGCACAAGGTCGTCAGGTTCCCTTCCCTGAGAGCATCTATCCCATCACAGAACTGAACTCTCCCGAAGTCGAGAGTTGGCACTGTTGGTCCAGCAATCAGTGCTGGGTCGTTTTCTCTTCCCGACGCGTTGATGGCAATTTCACACGTCCCTTCATCGCTCACTTTGATGGCAAGGGTCATTTCAGTAAACCCTTCGAGCTGCCACAGGACGACCCACAGTTCCATCGTCAGTTCCTCCGCAGCTACAATATTCCAGAATTCCTATCAGGGCCCGTCACCATCACCCCTCAGGAGTTCGCAAGAATCGTCCGGCAAGATGCCATTCCATCCAAATTAAGATTAGAATAATGAAAAGGCTATGTTCCATCCTGTTTGTTGCGATAATATCACAACTACAATTCTCCTCCTCCCTCTACGCTCAAGGTACTCTTGAGGACTATAACCGTGCCTACGCACTCCAGCGCACCTTCAAGACCAGCCTCATTCACAATCACGTCGATGACGCCCGCTGGCTGCCTGATGGCCGCTTTCAATACCACCTCACCGACGGCGGTAAGGGCGCATGGCATTTCGGGCAAGTCAATGCCGACGGCACCATCACTCTCGCTGACTCCACTGCCGAGCGTCCCATCGAAGCACCCCAAGGTCCTCGACAAGGTGCGTGGCGCTTCCCTCGCCGCGACCAACGTTCAACCACCCGCTTCATTGCCAACCCCTCCAAGCGCCGTCAAGAACGCCACTGGATGGAGACCGACGATGAGCGCGGCGGTGATCTTGTACCGTCTCCAGACTCATCGCTCGTTGCCTTCATCCGTAATGACAATGTCTATGTAGCCAAGCCTGATGGCTCTGAAGCCCGTGCACTTTCTGAGGAAGGCACTCTCAGCCACTACTTCAGCAGCTACATCCGATGGAGTCCCGATGGCCGCTTCGTTGCCGTCAACCGTATCCGCCCTATCGAAAAGCGCTACGTCTATTACGTTGAGTCCTCCCCTGCCGACCAACTCCAGCCTATCCTCCACAAACAAGAATACGCCAAGCCTGGTGACGAACTGGCCCAAAAGACACCTTATATCTTTGAGGTTTCCACTGGCCGTGCTGTCACCCCGGCCCCAGACCTCATTGCCAACCAGTATGATCTCTCCCGACTCGAATGGCTGAATGACTCTCAAGGCATCCGTTTCGAATACAACCAGCGTGGTCACCACCTATACCGCGTCTATGAGATGAATCTGGAAGGCAAGGTACGTACCCTCATCGAAGAGCGTGAAGAAAAGTACGTCCGCTACTCCAACAACTTCCGCCGCGAACTACAGGGCGACAGCCTCATCCTCTGGCTCTCGGAGCGCGACGGCTATCCCCACCTCTACCTTTTCGACACCACCGCTGCACCCAAAGGCAAGAAAGCTTCAAAAGGCAAGAAGACTTCCAACAGTCCCGTAGGCGGTGGTTCATCTGCCACCTCTGCCAACGAGTGTCCCTCCCTGCAGCTCACCCGCGGTTCATTCTGTGTTCGCCGCGTCCTCCATATCGATGAAGAGAATGGAATCATCTATTTCACTGCCAATGGCATACACCCCGATGAGGATCCCTACCACATCCATTATTGTCGCGTAAATCTCGACGGCACTGGCTTCACAGATCTCACTCCCGAGCCAGCCAACCATAATGCCCGCTTCAATGAGGATTTCTCGGCCCTTATCGACACCTACTCCACTCAGGACACTCCTCCCACCACTAAGGTGAGAGTGCTCGGCAGTTCCACTACCGCCATAACCCTCGCTACCGCCGACATCTCGGCCCTCACCGCCACCGGATGGGTCGCCCCTGAAATCTTTGTAGCCCCCGGTCGCGATGGTGTCACTCCCATGTGGGGTATCATCCAACGGCCCACCAACTTCGATCCCACGAAGAAATATCCTGTCATAGAGTATATCTATTCGGGCCCAGGCGACAGCTACGTTCCCAAGTCCTTCCAACCATATAACGGCTACACCACCTCCCTCGCGGAACTTGGCTTCATCGTTGTACAGCTCGATGCCATGGGAACCAGTAACCGAGGCAAGAAGTTCGAGGAGATTTGCTATAAGAACCTGAAAGATGCAGGATTCCCCGACCGAATCGCCTGGATCAAGGCCGCAGCGGCCAAATATCCTTATATGGATATCGACAGAGTGGGCATTTATGGTTGTTCTGCAGGTGGACAGGAGAGCACTGCCGCTGTTCTTTTCCATGGTGATTTCTACAAGGCCGCCTATAGTGCCTGCGGTTGCCACGACAACCGAATGGATAAGATCTGGTGGAATGAACAATGGATGTCCTACCCGATAGACTCCTCCTACGTCGAATGTTCTAATGTCGAAAATGCCTATCGCCTCGAACGTCCTCTAATGCTCGTCGTCGGAGAACTCGATGATAATGTGGACCCCGCCAGCACCATGCAGGTCGCCAACGCCCTCATTAAGGCCAACAAGCCCTTCGAACTCGTCGTCATTCCCGGAGCCCACCACACCGTTGGTGAAGCCTACGGCGAGCACAAGCGCTACGACTTTTTTGTCAAGAATCTCCTTGGCATCGACCCGCCCGCCTGGAGCGAAGTGAAAACTAAATAACAGACCCACCCCTCACCCTCCCTGTGAGGGAGGGAGTGGTCACCACCCCAGTAGTGAAATAAAGAAATTCTGCTCCATGAACCCAGAATTATCCAAAAGCATCAGTAACCATCCCCTCCCTCACAGGGAGGGTGAGGGGCGGGTCTCTCTGTTATCACCAGAGCAAATATCCCTCTGGCACCAACTCCTCTCTGCCGCTCATCATATTGTCCTCACCTGCCACCGCGGCCCCGACGGCGATGCCATAGGCTCCACGACGGCTCTTGCCTCGTGGCTGCGTCGTCGCTATCCGAAGACAGATGTCCGCATCATTGCCCCCACCATCTTCCCCGACTTTCTCAAGTGGATTCCCGGAGCCGACGAGATTCTCGTCTATGAGAACCATGAGAATGAGGTGCGCCCCATTGTTGAAGCCGCAGACCTTGTTGTATTATGTGACCACGGAGAACTCAGTCGTATGTGGACATTAGGTGATGTCGTTCGCGACCATCCTACACCTCGAATCTTAATTGATCACCATCTCGACCCAGAGTCCGGCATTGCAGATCTCGTCATCTCTCATCCCAGCCTCTCCTCCACTTGCGAAGTACTACTGAGGGTAATGCTAGAGATAGACTCTCCCTCCGCCCGCCCTGTGAGGGAGGGAGTGGTTTCCAACGAGGATAAAAGTTTACTTCCTTCAAATGATTCAGCTCCCTCCCTCACAGGGAGGGCGGGGGGAGAGTCTTCCTTTCTCACCCACGATGAAGCGGTCTCCCTCTATACGGGTATGATGACCGATACCGGTGCCTTCACCTATGCCAGTTCCCGCCCCGAGATCTTCGAGCTCATTAGCATCCTCCTCCAGTACGGCATCGACAAGGACAAGATCTATCGCAATATTTTCTTCACCTACAGCCCCAACCGCATGAAGCTCATGGGGTATATGCTCTATGTGAAGCTCGATGTATGGAAGAAAGCCCACACCTCTATCATGACCCTCACCAACGCTGAACGCCGCCGCTTCAATGTTCTTAATGGTGACACCGAAGGACTCGTGAACCTTCCCCTACAAATCCTTGGAATGAAACTCTCCGTCTTCCTCCGCGAAGACACCGAACACCCCTGCATCCGCGTCTCCCTCCGTTCTGTCGACGATTTCCCATGCAACGAGATGGCCGCCGAGTTTTTCGGCGGTGGAGGCCACAAGAATGCTGCAGGCGGCGAGGTCTGGGGCACCATGGATGATGCCATCGAACTCGTCAAGAAAGCCGTACAAAAATTCATGCCACAACTAAAAGCCGAATAACAATGAAAAGACTACTCCTCATCCTGCTTGTTGCTGTGCTACAGCACCCCCTATCCGCCCTTGCCGATGATTTGTCCAACGATGGCGGACCAATGACCGAGGCCACACAACGTTCTGGGAAAGTGCTTGATATGATTATCAAGGTCAACAACTACTGGCAAGCCAACAACTCTCCCTACGTTCGTTCCTTCTGGGATCATGCTGCCTATCACACCGGCAACATGGAGGCCTATCGCCTCACAGGCCGTGCCGACTGGTATGAATATACCGATAAGTGGTGCCGCCATAACGAGTGGAAAGGCGCTAAGAGCAACAACGTCCGCAACTGGAAGTATGCCACCTACGGCGAAGGGCAGGACTTTGTCCTCTTCGGCGACTGGCAGATTTGCTTCCAAACCTATATTGATATGTATAACCTGGTCCCTGCTCCCTATAAGGTGGCTCGTGCCATCGAGGTGATGAGCCATGAGTGCTCTATGGAGGAGACGCATTTCTGGTGGTGGGCAGACGCCCTTTACATGGTGATGCCCGTGATGACGAAGATGTACAAGCTCACTGGTGAAATCAAATATCTTGATAAACTCACGGAGAATTTCCTGTGGAGCGACAGTTTGATGTTCGACCATGACGAACAGCTCTACTACCGCGATGCCAAGTACATCTACCCGAAGGTAAAGACCGCCTGCAACGAGGGCAAGAGCTTCTGGGCACGCGGAGACGGTTGGGTCCTTGCCGGTTTGGCCAAAGTCCTTGCCGACATGCCGCAGGACTACAAGAACCGCCCCATCTTCGTACAGCGTTTCCGCCAGTTAGCCGAAGGCGTTGCACGAGTACAACGACCTGATGGCTACTGGAGCCGCAGTATGCTCTGTGAGGACGATGCCCCTGGTCCTGAGACCTCCGGCACAGCTTTCTTCACCTACGGTATGCTTTGGGGTGTCAACAACGGCTACCTCGACAAGGATACTTATGCTCCCATCATCCAGAAAGCATGGAAGTACCTCTCTGAAAAGGCATTGCAGCCCGACGGAAGTATCGGCTTCGTGCAACCCATCGGCGAGAAACCCGACCCCACCAAGACGGTCGATGCCCACTCTCAAGCCCCCTTCGGCACTGGTGCCTGGCTCCTCGCAGCCTGCGAGATGGTACGCTACATCGATGCCGATCCGCTCATCGACCGCCCTAATCCAGATGCCATCACCAACAGCATCTATCACCACACCCCCGGCACTCCCACCGTCAGTGGCCCCATTAACGGCGGTGCTGCCGCCTACACAGGCGGAGCCCGAGCTGCACGTCCCATCGATAGGGGGCACGAGAGTTTCTGGTATTCCGAAATCCACAATCCCACCAAGGACAACATCTCTCAGGTCATCGAGCTCACCACGATGGACATCCTTAAAAATGCCAACTGCGCCGTCGCCCGAGAGTTTATTGTCGTGGATGGGGATTATAACGAAGTACCCTATCAGATTACCCACGACGGCAAAGTCATCGTTTTCTGCAGCGTGCGTCCGGAGAGCAGCATCTCCCTCAGTATGATCTTAGGCCAACCGCAGGACTACGAACTCACCTGCAACGGCCGTATCTACCCCAACCGTTGGGACGACCTCGTCTGGGAAAACGACCGCTGTGCGTGGCGCTTTTATGGTCCCGGAGCTCATAAGAATATGAATAACAACGCTTATGGTTTCGACACCTTCGTAAAGAACACCCCCCACCCCATCCAGGACCAGCTCTACCACAACGAACTCACCTCCTACGGCGTCAACGAACGTATTCGCCGCGAACAGAGCCCCATGGACTGGAATGAAGTACATCGCGGTTATACGTACCATCGCAACCACGGAGCCGGTATGGATGCATATACCGTCGGTGCCACCCTCGGAGCGGGAGCAGCTGCACTGATAGGGACTGACGGCTCCCTTGTCTATCCCCTTTATTATGAGAAAGCAGAGATTCTCGACAATGGTCCGCTCCGATTCACCGTCCGGATGACCCTGCCAGAGAGGACTGTGGATGGAACTCCTGTACGCGAGACCCGCCTTATCACCCAGGACTGCGGCAGCCATTTCGCACGCGTCGAAGTAACCTACGAAGGCCTCTCACGCCCCACCCAGGTCTGCACCGGCATCGTCGTTCATGAGTCTGCACCCAATGCCTATACGCTCAACCCAAAAGAAGGTTGGATTACTTACGCAGAACCCCTCGATCTGGCCGACCGTCGCATGAACGGTGAACACTATATTGGCATCTTCTTGCCGCAAGTGAAAGAGAATAAGAAAAAAGTGAAAAATGAGGTAAAGTACCTCCCGCTGCCCGAAAAGCGCGCTGGCGGCATCGGCCACGCCCTCATCCAAACCACTTACACCCCCGGCCAGCCCTTTGTCTACTACACAGGTTCCGCCTGGAGCCTCTATGACGTTCCGACACACGACATCTGGCAAGCCACCCTACGCCACGAGGCCAGCATCCTCCAACAAGGCTTGCAACTCGTGGAACATTGATTATCGACCACACTCTAAACAATGAAAATCAATCCCTATTCCCTTCGTGCAGAGAGGATGATTATGGCCGTGATTCTCATCAACTCGGTCATCATCTTCCTCGACGCCTCGGGTGTACATCGCCCGTTCGTCATCTACCTCGACATCCTATGCTCCTTCATCTTCATTGTCGAGATGCTCGCCAAGATGCGCGTTGATGGCGTACTGGGCTACTGGCGTAGCGGATGGAACCGTCTCGACGGCACCCTCGTTCTTCTCTCGTTGCCCTCCATCTTTGCCTTCTTTATTCCCATCACCGACCTCTCCTTCCTGCTCATCTTCAGGATGCTGCGCGCTTTCCGTTTCTTCCGTCTCATCCACTTCTTCCCTGGAGCAGAACAGATTGGAAAGAACTTCCGAAAGGCGTTGCGCGAATCCTTCTCCCTCTTCGTCGGCTACTTCATTGTCATCTGCATTTTCGCACTCCTTTCTACGGCTCTTTTCGGCCATGTCTCCCCAAAATACTTTGGTACACCTTGGGATTCCATCTACAGTGTCTTCCGACTCTTCACCGTCGAGGGCTGGTACGACATTCCCGACTCCATCTCATCCGCCTATGGCACTTGGGGCGTCTTCTTCGTCCGCCTCTACTTCGTCTTCCTTCTCATCATCGGCGGCGTCATCGGTCTCTCTCTCATCAACTCCGTCTTCGTCGATGCTATGGTCAGCGACAATAACGATGATGTCCTCGAGCGCCTCGACCAGCTGGAGAAGAAAATCGACCAACTCATAGAGGCAAATAAAGGAAAAACAGAAGATAATATATAAAAAATAGTGAAAAGGACGGTTGAATATCGAAAATTGTTGTACCTTTGCACCGCCAAAAGTTCTGAAAGCAACATGAAACACAATATATGGAGTATGAAAATGAATAGACTCTCATCCACTTGGATTCGCACAGCATATGTGCTAACCATCCTGTTTTGCACCACAAATATCCAGGCCCAGCAGACCGGGGGGCACGATGCCTCGCTGAAGTTGTGGTATGACCGACCCGCTAAGGACTGGCTGTCCGCGCTACCCGTTGGTAATTCGACTCTTGGAGCCATGGTCTATGGTGGTACAGAGACGGAGGAACTGCAGCTGAACGAAGAGACGTTCTGGAGCGGAGGCCCTCATCGCAACGACAGTCCCTCGGCACTCGAACATCTGGAGGAAGTACGCCAGCTGATCTATGCTGGACGCGAAGACGAGGCAGCGAAGCTCTGCGACCAATACTTCGTAAAGGGTCCTCACGGACAACGTTATCTCTCATTGGGAAGTCTGTTCATGCATTTCTGGAACAGCCATCGTGCCCACGACTATCGCCGTGAGCTGGACTTGCAGACGGCAATGACTACGGTGAATTATCGTGTGGGCGAAACCAACATCCGCCGCACCGTCTTTGCATCAATGGCAGACAGCGTGATCATCGTCCGTGTGGAAGCCGACCATGTGGGTTCTCTGAGTTTTGCCCTCTCGCACGAGAGTCCCTCGCCCTCGCAGGTTACGATACAGAACGGTGAAATGCTGGTGAAGGTGGACGGCGAGGAACATGAGGGTATCCCCGCTACACTGAAGGCCGAGTGCCTCATCCATATCCAGACTGACGGCACATTGGAAGCCAGTTCCGATAACCTCGCGGTTCGTGGAGCCACTACGGCCACGCTGTTCATCTCCGCTGCCACGAACTTCGTCAGCTACAACAACGTCAGCGGCAATGCGGCACAGAAAAATCGCCGCCGCATGGATGCTGCGCTGGCAAAGGACTATGCCTCGCTGTTAAGTCGCCATGTAGCTACTTATCGCCAGCAGTTCGATCGCGTTAGTCTGTCACTACCGTCCAACGAGCAGAGCCTGCAACCCACCGACCGCCGACTGGAAGCCTTCGCCAACCCGCCAAGAGGACTACGAGCCGTAAGATCTGGGGGAAGACAGCCTCAGAACCACCCTTCTGGCCGCGCATCAGACAACGCCCCTGGTGACCAGGCACTGGTGGCACTGCTGTTCAACTACGGGCGCTACCTGCTCATCAGCAGTTCCCAGCCGGGCGGTCAGCCTGCGAACCTTCAGGGCATCTGGAACGACAAGCGCTTTGCTCCTTGGGATTCGAAGTACACCATAAACATCAATGCCGAGATGAACTACTGGCCCTCGGAGGTCTGTAACCTGACAGAGACTGCCGAACCACTGTTCTCTATGATTCAGGACCTCAGCCAGACGGGCGTAGAGACGGCTCGCACGATGTACGGCTGTCGCGGCTGGGTGGCCCACCACAATACGGACCTCTGGCGCATCACGGGCGTTGTCGACGGTTCCTTCTGGGGACTGTTCCCCTGTGGCGGCGCTTGGCTGACCACACATCTATGGCAACATTACCTCTTCACGGGTGACCGCGAGTTCCTGCGCCGCTACTACCCTGTTCTTCGAGGTGCAGCGCTGTTCTGCCTCGACTACCTGAAGCCTCATCCCCAGAAAGGATGGCTCGTGATGGCTCCTTCCGTCTCGCCGGAGCACGGTCCCATGGGCAAAGTACCCATCACCTCTGGTGCCACCATGGACAACCAGATTGTTTTCGATGTGCTCTCACAGGCGCTGGAAGCAGGGCGTATCGTAGGAGAATCGCGCCGTTTCACGGATTCACTCAGCACTGCCCTAGCCCAGTTGCCACCTATGCAAGTAGGTCGCTACGGTCAGCTGCAGGAATGGCTGGAGGATGCCGACGATCCAAAGGATGAGCATCGCCACGTCTCGCACCTCTATGGTCTCTACCCTTCAAACCAAATCTCTCCCTATACCCACCCCGAACTCTTCGCCGCAGCCGCTACAACGCTCAAACAGCGTGGTGACCAGGCTACAGGCTGGAGTCTGGGTTGGAAGACAAACTTCTGGGCACGTCTGCAGGATGGCAATCACGCACTGACCATCCTTACGAACCTGCTGCATCCGCTTCCCGATGACTCCCAGGCCCGCTTCTATCCTCAGGGACGCATGTATCCCAACCTCTTTGACGCCCATCCTCCCTTCCAAATCGACGGTAACTTCGGCGCCACCGCAGGTATTGCTGAGATGCTGCTCCAGAGCCACGACGGTGCTGTACACCTGCTGCCAGCACTACCTTCAAAGTGGACTGAAGGCAGCGTTCACGGACTCATGGCTCGTGGCGGTTTCGAAGTGGACATCGAATGGAAAGACAGTACGTTGACAAGTGCCACCGTCCACAGCCGATTAGGAGGCATTCTGCGCCTGCGTTCGGGCAAGCCACTAAAAGGCAAAGGACTGCGCGCTGCATCGGGCGTACTCAAGAATCCTCTCCTGTCTTCAGCTAACGTGCGCCAGCCGCTTGTTTCTGCTGAAGCGACCACCCACCAGACGCCAACCGTAGCCACAGTCTACGAATATGACGTGAAGACTCGTCCTGGCGACATCATCGAATTGACGACAGCAAATGAATAGAATCGCAATATTCGCGGCAGCATTGCTGACCGCCCTTGGGCTCTGCGCACAAACACCTCACTTCTACGGCCCCGACCGCCTCAGTAGTACCCTCATCACCGCCATCACACAGACGGCCGACGGATTGCTATGGGTGGGTACGGATCATGGCCTCAACCGCTTCGACGGCTACACCTTCACCGAGGCATCACTACCCATCGAGACCGGTGGCGAGCGCCTGGGCGAAATATCCGTGCTTTGCTCAGACAACGACGGACGCCTTTGGGTAGGTACGGCTCGTGGACTATTGCTCTACGACCGCGCTACAGACAATTTTATTCCCGTCAGCTTCCCTGACAGTATCGTTCCTCGAGTGAGCAAACTGACCCCACAACACGACGGCGGTATGGCAGTGGGAACTGCAGGCTTCGGCACCTTCCTCGTCAATGCCTCAGACCTCACGGCACAGCCCAAGGATGGTAGCATACCCGAGGGAGAAGAAGCATTCATCCCTGAAGAGACACTGGCCCCCGAGCTACGCCCCTTGACACCAACGGGCATGACGCTGACCTGCTCAGTTCAGGATACCAACGGAAATATTTATATAGGAACGCGCGGGAACGGACTCTTCTTCCTCCCTGCCCATGAAAGTACACTTCGGCCTATGGAAGTGGCCTTGGCTGGCGTGGACCTCAACCGCACAAACATCAGGGCTTTGTTCATAGATCGGGGCGGCAACCTCTGGGCTGGTTGCCAACAGCGAGGACTGCTGATGGTGCCACTGAATCGTGCACCGCTGTTCCAGACGTGGAGCTTTGCTGCACAAAGACAGGTGACGGGTACATGCGTCTCGTCCATCACCACCTCTGCCACAAGCCCTCTTATCTGGTGTTCTGTGGAGGGTGACGGAGTTTATGGCTTCGATGCCGAAGGCCATATCCAGGCGCATCCCTCAGCTCCAATGGGCGTGTCCACACTCTACTGCGACAGCGAGGACCGCTACTGGCTGGGCACCAGCAATGGCCTGTGGTCCTACGACCCACAGACAGGTCATGCACAACGTCTCGAACAGTTCCCTGGTGACCGCGTGAATATCATCAGGGAGGTGGGCAACCACCTGTTGGCCATCTCAGCCTTCGGCAATGGACTTTATCTCTATGACACCGGCACGCACTCCGTGCGCCGCTATCTGACGATGAACGACACCGACACCATTGGCCGCGGCCGATTGTCCAACGACTGGATATTCTCCATCGACACCGATTCCCAAGGTCGTATGTGGATAGCCACTTCATCAGGTGTTGACTGCTACGACCACGTCGCTCATTCATTCAAATCTGAAGGATGGGCAGAGCTCAATGGCCGGCAGTACTGTACCGCGCTGAAAGTTCTTGCTTCGGACGATGTCATTCTGGCCTCAGAACATGGCGTTCAGCGCTGGTCTCACGACCAAGGACTGAGAAACGAAGCAGCCCTGGAGCCCATGCGTGGCAAAACCATCTGCTACATCACTGAAGATGCAGAAGGCGATATCTGGTTCAGCACCAACGAGGGCATCTGGCAGTATCGCCCGAAGGAAGAGATGCTGGTGGCGTATGTCGGTGCATATGGTATGAAGGAGCGCGAATTCGTGCAGGGAGCCGGACTCCAAGCTGCCGACGGCAAGATTTACTTCGGCACAGCCGACGGCATCACTTCCTTCCAGCCCGATGATATTCGCCACGCCGGCAATCAACAGTACAATGTGCATCTGACCGCCTTCGTCATTGGCGGACAACCTGCCAACACGCTCACTCGCAGCAATGGCAAAGCCGTGATGGAGGCCCCCATAGCCGACTGTCATCATTTCAGCATCAGCTATGTCGACGCTACCTTCCGCCTGGAATTCTCGCTGCTCGACTTCGCCGTTGCCGAAGGTGTGTCCTTTGAATATCGCATGAAGGGCGAGTCCCGTTGGCAGCAGACTACCAAGGGAGCTAACGCCATTGTCTTCAGCCACCTCTCACCAGGCAACTACCACCTCGAGGTGCGTGCTCGCTGTGCAGGAGCCTACACTCCTATCGAGACCTACCTCATCAAGGTGCGTCCGCCTTGGTGGAAGTCCACGGGCGCCTATTTCGTCTACCTGCTTATTGCGCTGGCAGTGGCTGCCGCCTTTGCCTATGCCTACCGCCGCCACGTCCAGCACCAGATGGATCGCGAGAAATTACATCTGCTCATAAGCGCCACTCAGGACGAGAACACCCCGCTGACACTCGACGACCTCCGCCGCGCCATCGCCCGTGTGGTACAGAGCCGTCGCCAGCAGCTAAGCTCCTACGGCAATGCCGTTCACGTGGTCGATAAGATGGAACGCCCGGAGGTGCGAGGTAACGACGAAGCACTCATGGATCGCGTTATCCAGAGCGTCAACCAACACTTGGGCGACAGCGACTTCACCGTCGAACAGCTATGCACCGATGCAGGCATCAGCCGGGCACACCTCCACCGAAAGATGAAGGAACTCACGGGCCTGCCCGTCACGGAGTTCATTCGCAACATCCGCCTCGAACAGGCTGCACGCCTGCTGCGCGAACAGAAGCTGAACATCACACAGGTGGCCTACACCGTAGGATTCTCCAACCTCGGATACTTCTCCACCGTATTCCGTAAACACTTTGGAATCTCACCTCGCGATTTTATTGAACAGAACCATTCATAATCAACATTAAAATAAACATGAAGTTAAAAAGAATTCTCTTCATCATCGCCTGCCTCTGCGCTTCCATCGCCGCAGAAGCACAAGCCCTCAGAGCTGCCGACCTCGAAGCTTACGCCAAGGAACGCTGGGGCGAAAAATGGCTGGAAGCTGCCAAGAACCTGGCCTCCACACTCACCCTCGACAAGAACCAGTCGCTGACCTACCAGCAGGTCATCGAAGCACCCGGGAAAACCAAGGATCAGCTTTATGTAGCCCTCAACTACTGGGTTACCGCCACCTTCCAGGACAAGCAGGCCATCACCCTCAACGATAAAGATGCCGGCTGCATCATCATCTCCTCCACCATCCAGAACATTGCTGAGCACACAGGTACCCTCAACAGATATTCCGTCAGCATCACCCCCGTCATCCGACTCGACATCAAAGAAGGGCGCGTGCGCGTCACCTACACCGTACAGACCTACGATGTCCTTGCCGACGATAGCGGCGGATGGCTCAGTGTTGCCGACAAGGAAAACAAGACCTTCGGCGACTCCAAGCGCAAGGCCGAAGACAAGACCAACCCTCGCCTGCGCGACGAAAAATGGGAGATTGCCCGCCACTACCCCTTTGTGGAGAAAGATTCACAGAAGCGCACCTGCGCCAAGGCACTGGTGATGACCCACGCCTACTCCAACGCCATCATCGACAAGGTCGAGGAAGCCATTAAGAACGGTGTCGTTGGTAATGAAGACGACGACTGGTAACCCCTCGTCGCTCAACCAATAAGGAAGATTGCCGGTATCTTAGAAAGGTCAGGCAACTGCTGGCGGCGCCACTCAGCTACCGTCATTGTCCGAATCCACTCCTCATCCGTCGTTATGCCCGCAGCCACACAGATACGTGTCTGCGGGCGTAATGTTGTACACAACGTCTCGAACAACTTCGCATTGCGATAGGGCGTCTCTATGAACAACTGCGTCTGATGCTCCTGCTGTGCCCGCACCTCCAGCTGCTTCAGGCGCTTCACCCGCTCGGCCGCATCTATCGGCAGGTAACCATGAAAGGCAAAGCTCTGACCGTTCAACCCCGAGGCCATCACCGCCAGAATCATCGACGAGGGTCCCACCAGCGGCACCACCCTCAGCCCCTTCTTCTGCGCTATCGCCACCACATCTGCCCCCGGGTCGGCCACCGCCGGACAACCCGCTTCCGATATCACCCCCATCGCCTCGCCGGCTTCCAGCGGACGCAGGTAACTGGCGAAGAGCGCCGGATCAGCGTGCTTGCCCATCGGGTAAAACGTCAGGCTGTCGATATCGATATCCCGGTCCACACGCTTCAGGAACCTGCGCGCTGACCTCACCTCCTCCACGATAAAATGACGGATGCCCAGAATCACTTCGCGATTATAGGCTGGCAACACACGTTCCTGAGATGTGTCGCCCAATTCAACTGGAATAAGATAGAGAGCGGGAAACAAAGTAATGTTGAAAGGTTGGAGAATTAAAAAGTTGAAGGGGTTGGAAATTACTTGATGCTGAGGTACGCGCTGATAGCATCTGTCACAATGGCATCGCGCCCCATCTGCTGTCGCTGTTCGGGAGAATAGAACTCCTGATAGAGCGGGAAGTCGCGACCCAGGTACTTGTCCAGGCTGATGCCTATCAGCGAGTCGCTGACGACAATACTCTGATTCAGACACGAAATCTGTGCGTAGATATGCGGCGTACGGAATGAGGGATCTTTCTTGCGCAGCTCTTCGAACACCCGTTGGAAGTCGCGCTCCAAATCACTGACATCGCCGTACTGGCGGTGCACCTCATCCAGCAGGATCTGCACCGTACTGTCGAGGAACACATAGCGCAACTTGCGCTCCACATCCGGGTCACTGACCTGTCCCATCGCCAGCACATCCTCTATCAGCAGTTTCGTCTGCTGGGGATACTCAGTATTCATTCGGTGCAGTGCTGTACCGCTACCCAGCGATACATACTCGTCAAGCACACGGTCGAAGCGTTCGATGCGCACCTCTTCCACCACAGAATCCTCCACTACAAACAAGCTCCACAGCCCGACACCGCAGGCCGCTATCAGTAGCATGATGAGGCAGAAAAGTATCCAACGCCGCTTCATAAAGTCTTTATCTTTGTTAAAAACTGACGCAAACTTTCTTTAAAATCGCTGCAAAGATAGCAAAAAGTTGTTTAACCGCCAAATAAAATGCTAAAAAAGTTAAATCCGAAGCCTCATTTATGTTAAAATCCTCCCTTTTCCCCTTTCTTAGCTAACTTCGGATTTCACCTTTCATCGTGGAAGTCGGCCTATGATAGAATATGTGTGAAATGTTTCACAGATTAGAAATCGCTGGCAATGATCAGCTCATTGGTCTTGTAGGCCTCCTGATCCATGATGTACTCACGCAGAATGGTCTGAGCCTTATCGCTGAAGAACAACCAGATGGGGACCACGCTGTATCTCACCAGCTCCACATTGCCCCTACCGGTTTTATCGTCAATCTTCAAGCTTCTGCTCCACTCCTTGAGAGCTGTACTGTAGCTTGCCTCTCCGAAGTTAAGAGCTACAAATTCATTATAGAGGGCATTGCACTTAGCTTCCTCACCACCCTGGATGAGTACTTTGAAGTTGCTGTGCTCGAGCCAGTTTTTAGCCTTCTGAGAGTCAACGTCCACGCCGCCCACTTCAAAGAGGCCTGAAGATAAGGATTCCGACACCTCACCATCTTCAACATCCATAAGGGCAGGGTCATACTCGACCTCCACACAATATGCACCACCAAGGATAACATCTGTCAGCACCAACGGGCTCCAGGTGCCGACAATCGTCTTGCAGCAACTCTCGATGGCACTATTACCCTTGTAGGTGGATGCAGACTTTGCCAGTTCGTCAAGCTGAACTACAGCCTTGCTGAAGCTGCTCGAGAGAACGGCGCCGCGAAGATCCTCCTTACCTTCGGCATTCTTCTGAGGCATACCTTCCTCCACCCAATCACGGTATGCAGAAGCCAGGGCTGCATACCGCAGATTGCCCTGATACACAGGATAGGTGGCATTGAAGTGTTCTGTCTTGACAGAGTTAATCCTGTTATCGTGGATGTCGATGGCACCACTCATGCCAAATTTGAAATTAGCATAGCTAATCTCGAGACTTAGCCTGACGCAGAGAGAGTCGTACTTGTGCTCGATGCTGTCGCTCATGGAAATGCCTGCATTCGACTTGTCGACATCGCCAAGATAGTACACATCGCCGAAGTGACGTGAGTCAACCTTTGCCAGCTCCTCGATAGCACAGAAGTTGAGCACGGAAGCGGTGGTCTTCTTGAGCGTGTTGGGATTGAAACCACAACCTAAGCCCTTGGAAGAATAATACTTGTACTCGCCGTCGTTCTCGCCAGACACGTTCTGCTGGATCTTCACTTTCACTGTTGTGCTTCCGGCGACTATGGTGAGGATGGTGTTGCGGGCAATCCCTTCATACTGGCCATCGACGGCAAAGACCACCTTGCCGTTGCCGTTGCCCTTGCTGACGATAACGTTCACCCAATCGCAGTCCTCGGGAACAGAAGCCCTCCAGTCGCCATTGCAGATGACTTGAAGTCTGACGACCTGACCGTTTTCACCGACGGTGATGCCATTGTCGACAAGATTCACATCAACACCTATTGTGCCGCTTTCGGTGTCTGCACAGCTGATGCCGACAAACATGAGTGCGCAGCAGAGAATGGCGCTGCCCCAAAATAAAGCTTTTTTCATTTGCATAATAGATTTGATGTTTGAATTTATGACAAATCATTGACCAAAGCGGCTCTGAGGGCAGAATCAGAAGAAACATCCGTCTGCGCCCAGATCCCCTGTGCGAGGGTGAGCAGGATGGTCAAGAGCCAAAAAGTTTTTCTTAAGAGAAAAGACATTGTATTAGGTGATGTCTCTATATGAACCATAAATAATTATGGGTTAAGCGCAATTACTCTATATTTTCTGTGCAAAGATACGGGGATATTCCGCTGCTCACAAATTTTTTTATAAAAAACTATCAAATTCTACCTTCCTGCCCCATTTTTTCACCGTTTTCCCCACCCTTTTTTCTCTTTATGCAACAAAAAAACACTGCAAACAGCACCATTACACGAAAAAATCTACTGCAAGGCCGCAGTCTGCTATACAACAGACTACAACGCCTCCCAGTAGATTCTACTCATACTCTCGAACTTATTTCACTTCACACTTGAATTTTCAATTCTCAATTCTCACTCTCCCGCAGACTCCCTCCCCTCCCTAACGGGAGAGGTCGGGGTGGGTTTTTTATTCACATTTATCGCCGTACTCCCCGGAAACGCCACGCTATACGCGGCATCGAGGGCACGTCGTTCGAGAGGTAAAAAAGAAGGAAAAATGATGTAATTGACTCTTTTCTGTAGAAATTCAGTTAAAAACCCTTCTTTTTTCTGAAATAATGACCCGAAAATCTGACTGAAAAAGCCGCAAAAGGAGAGAAGAAAAGATACCAGTAAGGAGACCTGGCATCGAATATGTATTTGATTATCTTGTCATAATAAAACGACCCTCCTATTTATGCAAGGTTGAAGAAGCGTTGCAGCGTTGCAGCGTTGCAGTTCGAAAATCAAGAGTGCAAAAGTCAAAGATGAACTCTATATTTATATATATTATATATTATATATTATATATATAATATATAATATATATAAATATAGAATTTTTTTCGGGGCTTAGGTTGACCAGAAAATCAGGTGCAACGCTGCAACGGATACCACATACAAAAAACAGGGCGTGCTTTTTTGCGTATCTTTTTCGCAGATATATTTGCACACCTCGCGAAAATGTCGTACCTTTGCAGTGTCAAAAGGAACAGACCCACCCCCGACCCCTCCCGTAAGGGAGGGGAGAGGCCTCCGGGAAGTGGGAATGACCCGATGACAGAGCGCTCTAATACCTCGGCGAAAAACAAACTATAGTCTCTGCGACGACAAACTATACTTACTCGTGCAACAAACTATAGTTCCCGCGCCAAACGCCCCCCAGTTGAAATTGAAAATTGAAAATTGGGGAACCTCCCTGGAAGTTATGCCGGTAGTGGATTATTCCCAGTCGTCCCAATCGACGGTGTTGGATTTGACGCGGGCTGCCTGGTTGCTGCCGCCGCCGTAGGTGATGCCGGCATCGCCACTATCGATGTTTTGCACGTTGCTCGTTTCCAGCAGCTGACTTTCAATTTCTAATGCGACCACGATGGTCGTCGGATGGAGGTATTTCTTTTTCATAAAAGAAGGGTTACTGTGGGATATGTTCTATCCCTTAGAGCTTAACGGTCTGCTTCTCGCCGGTGTAGCGGACGGTTTTGGTCTGACCGCTGACGGTGCGGACGCGGAACTGGCGTGTGGTGAGCATTCCGGGATAGGAACCGCTGCGGCGGCCGAGGGTGAGGGTGCGGCTGCGGTCGTTCCAGGTGATGGGAATCTCTGTGTACTGACCACGCTCGTAGTTGTAGTTGTCGCCTTCGTCCTCATAGAGGGTGAAGGTGGCATTGGCGCCGGGATAGACGATAAGTTCGAGGTCATCCCATGGCTTCTCGGCAGCGTACTGCACATCGGGACCGACAGGAAGAATGCTGCCGGCACGGACGTAGAGCGGGCTGTGGTTGAGAGGGATGGTGGAGGTGACGGTCTGTCCGCCCTGCAGACGCTGGCCTGTCCAGTAATCGTACCAGTCGGCGCCGGCGGGGAGGTAGGCGTCATAGGTGTGAGTCTGGCTCCAGTCGATGGTGGGATAGGTACGCCCCTGCCGTTCGCCCTGGTTCTGTCGGTCCCAACCGGACATCTCGTTGGTACGGATGATTCTCTCCTCGGTGTAAAGAGGTTTGGTGACGGGAACGACCAGCAGCGAGCGGCCGAAAAGGTACTCGGAGTTCATGTCCCACACCTTCTTGTCGTTGGGGAAGTCCATGACGAGGGCGCGCATGAAGCTGTCGTCGTTTTTCACGATCTGCCACGAGGTGCTGTAGATGTAGGGCAGCATGCGGTAGCGCAGACGTACGGCATCAACGAGTGCCTCAAAGACGGGTTCACCAGGCTGGCCGTAGTAGTAAAGCTCGCGATAGACATCGGCTCCGTGGCTGCGCATCATCGGACAGAAGGCACCGAACTGTATCCAGCGGACATAGAGCTCCTGGAACTGAGGATTACGTGTGGCGGAGTTATGACCGAGAGTACTGTAAGCTCCTGCGAAGAAACCGCCAATGTCGGTGTTGACCTGCGGATTGCCGGTGAGGGTGTAGTTCAGGCAGATGGGAATCTGTTTGCGCAGGCTCTCCCAGCTGGAGTTGATGTCTCCGCTCCACGTGTTGGCACCCGTACGTTGCTGGCCAGCGAAGTAGCTGCGGGTGAGGATGAACACGCGCTTGTCGGTATCGACGGCGCGCTGGCTGTCGTAGACACCCTGAACGGTGGCCAACGGGAAGGCGTTGCGCACGCTGCGGTAGGAGCCTCGCTGATTGTCGGCTGTGGTGATGACCTCATCGAGGTCGCTGTCCTTGAAGCTGTGGTGGTCGGGATCGGTGGAGTCCATCCACCATGCATCGATGCCCATCTTATGCAGGCGCGAGAGGTTTTCCCAGTAGATGTTACGAGCCTCGGAGGCATAGGGGGCATAAACGCGCACACCGCTGGGGTAGTCCATGCGAGGCGGCCACATGGGCAGTCCGCTCTGGGGCCACGTCTCGAAGTTCATCAGGTAGCCTTTCTCGTCCATCTGCTTGTAGCCCTTGGTGTAAGGACCGAAGCTGGCCCAGATGCTGATGCTCATGTGTGCGTGGTATTTCTGATGTACCTGGTCAATCATGCGCTGTGCGCCCTGGAAATTCTCGTTGAGGAATTCCATCGCATTCCAGTTGTAGTTGCTACCCCAGTACTGCCAGTCCTGAATGATGCCGTCGAGGGGCACTCCAAGGCGGCGGTAGGTATCGACGACCTCGAGCAGTTCTTCCTGCGACTTGTAGCGCTCACGGCTCTGATGGAAGCCGTAGGTCCACAAAGGAAGCATGGGTGAACGGCCTGTCAGGTGGCGCAGCTCGCGGATGACGCCATCGGCCGAGCCGCCATACATGAAGTAATAGTCAATGCCCTCGCCGACCTGGGATTCGAGGGTGAGACCGCTACGGGAATCGAGTTCCGTGGGCGAGTAGTTGTCCCAGAAGATGCCATAGCCCTTCACGCTCTGGAAGACGTTGGCAAAGTCCTCGAGATTGGACTGGGTCATCAGACGCTTCTCGCCACGCTGGCTCATCTTGCCGTTCTGCAAGAGACCTACGCCGTAGAGGGGTTCGTCGTCGGCAAGCGCCCACGACTGCCGCACGCGGTAGCTGCCCTGATCCGGACCTTCGGCAATGGGAGTCAACGACATAGCGCCCTCAGCAACAAGTGCGCGACCTTTGGCGTCGGCGAAGGAGACCTGCTGGGTGCGCGTGTTGACGGTGACCACAAGGGCCGAAGAGGCGTAGGTCACGAGGTCGCCTTTGGTCGTGGTCTTCACCTTCACCGCCTCGGGCTGAGCCGTCACCACGAAGTTGTACTTGCGGGCAGGTGTCTGGCCGGCAGCGGCTTTCTGCACACGCACAGTCTGCGGGGTATAGAACGTAATTACTTGGGCTGCTGCGCCTAAGCTCATCAGCAGCGTTGTCAGAGTCAATATTGCTTTTTTCATCTTTCTATTCTTAATGGTGCTTTATCAATTAATCAGGAACGTCTTCGTCTTGCCCTGATAGGTGGCGCGGACGGTAGCGCGACCAGCTGCAATGGAGCTGATTTCAAACTTCACGCCCGGCAGTTCGGAAGTGGCCTTAATTTCGGAATTGTCCTTCAACGGAGCATAGACCTGATAGTGAGTAGCATCGGTGTAGCCGTTGGCGTTGGTACTGTAGATGGGCGTTGCGGGGATGTTCAGGCGCAGGCCATCGACAGTGATGATGACCGCAGCGACTGCATACTTCCCTTTCCACTGCTCAATGGGCACTTCAATGCTGCCGTTCTTGCTGAAGCCCAGTCCGTGGAGGTCGAAGAGTCCCTGCGGACGCTGGGGCTGCTGGCGACGACCGAACTGCGGACGGCCCTGGGGCTGTTGCGGTTCCTGGATTTCAGGACCTTCGACAACGAGGTAGATGGCGTGCTTGCCGGTGAGGCCTTCGACAGCGTCCAACGATTTCGAAAGAACAATCGGATCGCGCGGAGTATCAGCAGGGACATCGAAGACTGCTATTTCGCGTCCGTTCCAAGTGCTGTTGGCATAAGGGCCGTCGAGCATGACATGAATCTTGAAAGCGCCCTTGCCACCGGGAGTGAGGTAGAGGTTGAAGTGCGTGTGGTTGCCCTGCTTGGTTCCCTCGAAGGCAGGCACACCCTTCTGCGTCTGCTCCAGACCACCGAAGCCGAAGTACTTGAAGCCAACGATACCGCCATTCTTAATGCCGGCGAGGTCCATGTGGTTCGACCATACGTCGTGGTTGTCCTGCATCCATTCGTTAGAGCCGGGACCCGTCATATAGCAGGCGAGACCTGCAGAGTAGTAGGCATAGGGCGGAAGGCCGAAGATCTGGAAGCCCTCGCTGGTGACTTCGGCACCGCGGTATTCATTGCCGTCGGAGGCTTTGGCAGTCCACTCGTTGTTGGCAGCAAAGGGGTCGTAGGCGGTGATGCGCACCTGTCCGCCCTTGGCCACAGGCTTCTTGTCCCATTCAATCTTCACGGGAGCCACCATTGGCTGACGGGCGTTGGCGAAGCCGCGCGGCGGACGGTGGTAGAATACGTACCACTGACCATTGATTTCCTGAAGCGAACCGTGGGTGTTATGGGCGGCGTTGGAAGTCACAATTCTGGAACCATCCTCGTTCAGCACCACACCGCGGCTGTCAACCAGCACACCACCCGCACGCCAAGGGCCAAGAGGTGAATCACCATAGGCATAACGCAAAGCGCTGTTGGTGTTTCCGAGTCCGTACTCCTTGCCGCTGTAGCCCGAGAAGACCATCACGTACTTGTTGCCCACCTGACGGATGCTGCTGGCCTCGAAGAAGTTGAAGTCCAACGGATTCTGACCCTGATAGAGCGCTGGATATGTCGAGCCTTCCTTATCGAGGAGGCGACCATCGTGGCTGCTGGCGGGGATGAAGGGATCGATCAGTTCCGTGCCCGGACGCTTGCTGTACATCGTGTTCTGGTCAAGTTCACAGGCAGTGGAGTGCTGGAAACCGTAGAAGACATAGGCGCGGTAGCCCTTGTCGTAGTCCTTATCTTTCTTGTCGGTGATGTTCTCGATGAACACCGAGGGGTCGAAGTCGATGAGCGAGCCTTCCAGGCAGCGAGTGCCTTCGGCGTTGAGGTTTACGGGAGTGAAGGGACCGTTGGGACGGTCGCTCTTGCAGACCATAGCAATACGTCCCCAACCGCGAGAGTGCGGATAGAGCCAGTAGGTCTTCTTACCCGTCACCTTATCTCTGACTTCCACGAGGTCAGGAGCAAACATCGTATCCCACTGACCATTGACGAACCAGGTGAAGATGGGGCCTTCGTCGCGCCACTGCGTCAGGTCCTCGACGGGTGCCGACCACATTCGGATATCGGGACCGCAGTAGGCGGTGTAGGTGACATCGTGGGAACCGATGATGTAAGCACGGAACTTGCCGGGCTGGTCGGGGTCCTCAAAGACACGCGGTTCGCCATCGGGAAGGTGCTCCCAAAGGGGCAGATAGGGATTCTGGGCGTTGCAGAGTGCAGCAGACGCCATCACAAAAAACGATAAAAGAAAACGTTTCATAGGACTTATGGTTTTTTTAGTTACGTGATTTACGTGATTCTGAGGCTCAAAACCTACAAATTGCGGGGCAAAGATAAGGTTTTTCGCGCAAAAAGACTTTCAATGATGTTTTCTTTTCTTATAATTTTGTACCAAAAGCACTTTTTTCTTACCTTTGCGGGCAGAATTAGCTTAAAAAACCGTTATGAAAACAGAAAATCGCATTATTTGGCTCGACTGGTTGCGCGTTTGCGCTTGTTTTATGGTCATGGTTGTCCATTCTACAGAGCCGTTTTATCTGGGCGGCGAGGGTTCCCGCATCCTAACCGCCACCGACGCCGTCTGGGCTTCGTTCTTCGACTCTTTTGTGCGCGCCTGCGTTCCTTTATTTATTATAGCGTCCAGCTATCTGCTTTTCCCCCTCCAGACATCTACGGGTGCTTTCTTCCGCCGTCGCCTTTCGCGACTGCTGGTACCCTTCATCCTCTGGTCGCTGGTCTATGCCTTCCTGTGGGGCGAACCGGTGGAGAACCTGAGGTCGCTGTTGCTGAACTTCAACTACGCTGCCGGCCACCTGTGGTTCGTCTATATGCTGCTGGGAGTTTATCTCATGATGCCGCTGCTCTCGCCCTGGGCAGAGCACGTGGGGAAACGCGAACTGCAAGGCTACCTCTGCGTTTGGGGACTGACGCTGACCATACCTTTCATTCGCGAATGGGCCTCGGGCGGTGAACTGCTGATCATCCACGGCCCCACAGGCATCCCCTACCCTGCCCTCTATCCGCTGTGGGGCGAGGCCAGTTGGAACGCCTATGGTGTCTTCTACTACGTCAGCGGATTCATCGGCTATCTGCTGCTCGGCCTCTATTTCCGCCGTTTCGTGCCCGAATTCACGTGGCTACGCACCCTGCTCATTGCCCTTCCGACTTGGTTTGCAGGCTTCGTCCTCTGTTTCGGCGGATTCCTCGTCCGCGCCTACGCCACCTCACACTCCTTCCCCATCGAAGGACCCGTGGACCTCGCTGTAGGTTGGGAGACGCCCTGGTACAACGACACGCTCGGCGTAGCTCTGATGACCATTGGCTGGGTGCTCATCTTCCGCAAGTTCAACCGGACCCTGTTCAAGTCATCTTCCGACGCATCAGACCAGCAACGCTTCCACCTTCCAGCTTTCCAACTGTCCTCCGTCAGCAAAGCCAGTTACGGAATGTACCTCTGCCACATGGTTGTCCTCGCCTATGCCTCCTCGTTCTTCCGCGACTGGCTGGGAATCGCCAATGAAGGCAGCCTCGGTCTTTGGACCACCCCAGTCGAGATACTCCTTACCGCCCTCACCACCTTCTGCCTCACCGCCCTCGTCTGCACCCTCCTGCAGCGCATTCCCCGCCTCGGCAAGTGGATAGTTGGCTAAATACATTATTCAACTTCTCAATTTTCAATTTTTCAATTTTCAATTTATAATTTCCATGTCCTCTCGCCTTCAATCCTTAGACGCCCTTCGAGGCTTTGATATGTTTTTCATTATGGGTGGTGCAGGCTTGCTCGCCGCCCTCGCCATCTGGTTTCCCTGCAGCTTCACCGAGGAGCTGGCGCGCCAGATGGACCATGTAGAATGGAACGGATTGGCGCACCACGACACCATCTTCCCCCTTTTCCTCTTCATCGCAGGCATCTCCTTCCCTTTCTCGCTCGAGAAGCAGCGCGCCAACGGCCGCAGCGAGTGGCAGATCCACCGCAAGGTCCTCGTCCGCGGCTTTATACTCTTCGCCCTCGGCGTAATCTACAACGGACTGCTCAGCAGCTGGGATTTCGTCAATATTCGCTATGCCAGCGTCCTTGCCCGCATTGGTTTCGCCTGGATGTTTGCCGCCCTCATCTTCATTCACACAGGTTGGCGCAGTCGCGCAGGCATCACCGCAGCACTCCTCGTGGGCTACTGGCTGTTGGTGCGTTTCGTCCCTGCTCCTGATGCGATGGGCGAAGGCGTTTACACCGCCCAAGGCTCCATCGTCGGATATATCGACCGCATCCTTCTGCCCGGAAGGATCTACTACGGCAACCTTGACCCCGAGGGCATCCTCAGCCTCATACCAGCAATTGGCACAGCCCTCCTCGGCATGTTCACCGGCGAGTGGGTGAAGCTGCAGCGGCCCGGCCTCACGCCCACCAAGAAAGCCGTCTGGATGGTCGTAGCCGGACTCATCTGTCTCGCCCTCGGTCTGTTGTGGAGCCTCGACTTCCCCATCAACAAGAAGCTGTGGACCAGCAGCTTCGTCCTCGTTGTGGCAGCCTACTCCCTGCTGATGTTCGCCCTCTTCTACTACCTCATCGATGTACGAGGGTGGCGCCGCTGGACTTTGTTCTTTACCGTGATAGGCCTCAACAGCATCACCATCTATCTCGGTCAGAAGTTCATCAACTTCAGCTTCACCGCCGACCGCCTCTTCGGTGGCCTCATCCACTTCTTACCTGAGTCCGCCCAGCCCTTCTTCACCAGCGCCGCCTACATCGCTGTCTGCTGGCTTTTCCTCTACATCCTCTACCGACTCCGACTGTTCCTGAAGGTCTGACCTCACATATATATAGATTCATAAAAGAAGAAATAAGCGTGTTGAGTAAATGAAAAAGAAGTTATTGACATTAGGCATTGCACTTTGCATGTGCACTCTCCCGCTTTGGGCAATCGTAAGCGGGCGTTCACTGACGAGTACGCTCAAAGAGCTCTGCACAGAGCTACAAACGGCCTGCATCGATTGCACAGATGCACAGCAGGGTTTCAAAGAAGATTATGAACGTCAGCATCAGAAGATGATTGACGTCATCACGAAGTCCAACAAACTCTCCATCCTGCTCTACACACAGGAACAGGAGATGACGTTCGATTTGGCCTACGCTTTAAAGAACGTGTCGCGCGACTACAATGATTTCAACAAGGACAGACAACCATATGACCGCATCGTCAACAGCCTGAATATTGAAATCGACCGCTATAGCCGTCTTATAGAGGCCCTGTGCCGCATTCCACCGGTAATCAGAGAAGTGGAGGTGGAGATTACTCCCGATAGCCTGTTCTTCAACAATGACTCGCTGGAAATGGATTCAACCAGAGCATCGACTCCCCTGGAAAGGGAAGTGATGCGGATTGCCATCAAGGACTCGCTCTCCGCACCTTTTGTACTGGACGAGCAGGGAGAGATCTATCGTGACTCCTGTATCCGATATGCCACTGAACTCTTGAAGATGTACGCTGACAACCGGGCTGCCGTGATGGCCGACAGCACACACTATCAAGTGGCCTATCAGCGTATGAATGAAGCCTATGAATATGCAAACACCCGCTACCAGAAGTTTGAGAGATACGTCTTCACCGAGGGACAGACGCCTTTCTTAGAAATCCTGACCAACCCCAGATACCATTGGAACAAGACGGTGGCGGATATGCACCGGCAGTACAGTTTCGGAGAATTAATAGATAGTATAGATGAGTCTGGAGATACCGGCTCCTACATGGATACCATTTCCAGCAAAGGCGAGAATGCCCTTTTAATCATCTTCTGCGGTTTCCAGGTGGTCTTCCTCATCGGCTTCTGGTTACTTACTTTATTGATTCTTTGGCTGATCAATCGTCGTATCAAGTTCAAATACGCGGTAAACAAAAAGAAGCTGCCGCTGTTATCCATCCTGATAGGAACCATTCTGTACTTCCTCGTGGTCGGCTTCTTCTGGCGCGGGGACGAATATGTGCAGTTGAGCGCCAAGCATATCAATACGTTCCTCTGGCTGCTTATAGCCATTTCCGGATCCCTGTTGTTGCGAGTGAAGGCTGATCAGTTGCGTCATGGTCTTCAGCTCTATTCCCCAACCTTCATGGTGGCGCTGATGATCATCATCTGCCGCATCACCTTCATCCCCGACAGGCTGATGACCCTCCTCTTCCCGCCCGTCCTGTTCCTGATCGTCCTGCGACAGCTATTCTTCTGTATTCGAGAACGCGGCAAAGCCACTTCCATCGACAGCACCTTCGGCTGGGCCTCTCTAGCCATCTATCTGATAGCCTTTGTCTTCGCATTCATCGGCTACACCTTTGTGGCACTGCTCATCCTCATCTGGTGGTATTTCCAGCTGGCCGCCCTGCTGACCATCGTCTGTATCTCGGATTTGCTGAGCCGCTACAAGCAGCGGTGGTTGGACGACCGCGTGACAGCCATGCGAAATCGCATCACCTACGTGGCAGGCGAAGACCGAGAGTCGCTGCTGTTTGGAGCCACCTGGTTCTACGACCTTATCAAGAATGTAGCAATTCCCACGATGGTACTGCTCTCATTGCCGTTGTGCATCCACCTGTCCCTAGATGTCTTTGACTTCGGCGATCAATTCCAGAAAATATATTACAATCCATTTATCCTGTTATTTGACAAAGATGGAGGCGAGATGCTGCGAATCTCCGGCAGCAGCATCATCTATCTCCTCATACTGTTCTATGTCCTACGCTACCTCAATCTGGCCATTCACGCCATCTGGCGCTACGCCCGCTACGCCACATTCATGCGTAAGCATAATCGCACCACCATCCGCGCCAATGAAATCAACCTCTCCTTAGGCAACAGCATCATCAGCGCCCTGATATGGATGGCCTACACCGTAGTGGTTATCTACGTTTGGCAGATTCCCACAGGTTCCTTAGGCTTGGTCGCCGGAGGTCTGTCAGCAGGTATCGGTCTCGCGCTCAAGGATACCATCAACAACTTCATCTACGGTATCCAGCTCATGGGTGGCCGCTTGCGAGTGGGCGACTGGATAGAGTGCGAAGGAGTGCGCGGACGGGTCGTAGCCATCAACTATCAGTGCGTACAAATCGAGACCCTCGAAGGTACGGAGATGTCCTTCCTCAACGCCTCGCTTTTCGGCAAAAACTTCAACAACCTCACCCGCAACAACTCTTACGAGTACACCAAGATCATCGTGGGCGTAGCCTATGGTTCTGATATCAAAAAGGTACGCGAAGTGCTGGTGCAGGCCATGCAACAGATGCGCACTAAGGATCAGTATGGTCGAGACATTGTTGACCCCAAGAAAGGCATCTATGTCGTGGTCGACAACATGAGTGAAAGCGCTGTGGATATTGCCGTGAAGCAATATGTGCTGGTTGCCGAGAGAATCGACTACGTTGACCGTTCGAAGGAGGTCATCTACGAGGCACTGAACACTGCAGGAATCCCCATCGCCTTCCCACAATGCGACGTGCATCTGATTCAGGAAGAATAAGGACAACCGCCTGATAGAAATGAAACAGGGACACCGCCGTTTGGCGATGTCCCTGTACTATTGAAAGGGGAATGGGATTTAGTCTTGATCCTTCTGAGATTCCTCGAACTCCTTCTGGAGCTTGGTCTGCACATCGATGGGCACGAGCTCGTAGGAGGAGAACTTCATCGTGAAAGAGCCGCGGCCACCGGTGATGGAGCTGAGAGCGGTGCTGTAGCTGGACATCTCCTTGAGAGGCACCTTAGCGTTGAGCTTCTCGATACCGTTCTCGGAGTTCATACCCATAATCATACCGCGACGGCCCTGGAGGTCGGACATCACATCACCCATGCAGTCGCCGGGTACGAGAACTTCGACGTCGTAGATGGGCTCGAGCAACTTCGGTCCTGCCTCGCGGAAAGCCTGTACGAAAGCGTTACGGCCAGCGAGCATGAAGGAGAGTTCGTTGGAGTCCACAGGGTGCATCTTACCATCGTAAACGATGACGCGCACGTCGCGAGCGTAAGAACCTGTCAACGGACCCTGTTCCATCTTGGAGAGCACACCCTTGAGGATAGCAGGCATGAAGCGGGCATCAATGCTACCACCTACGATGGAGTTGATGAACACGAGCTTGCCGCCCCATTCGAGATCGGTAACGTCCTCGGACTTGGCGTTGATGCGGTATTCCTGGTTGCCGAAGCGATAGACTTCCTTGACGGGTTCGCCCTCTACATAAGGCTCGACGATGAGGTGTACCTCACCGAACTGACCGGCACCACCGGACTGCTTCTTATGACGGTAGTCTGCACGAGCAGACTTGGTGATGGTCTCGCGGTACGGAATCTTGGGCTCGTCGAATACGATGGGCATCTTATCGTTGTTCTCCATGCGCCACTTGAGGGTGCGGAGGTGGAATTCACCCTGACCCTTAACGAGGATCTGGCGGAGTTCCTTGGACTGCTCAACGACCCAAGTAGGATCTTCCTGGCTCATGCGGGCGAGGATGGTCATCATCTTCTCGGTATCTGCCTCGTTGGCGGCACGAATAGCGCGGATGTACTTAGGATCGGGATAGGTGATGGAGAAGCTGTTCTCACAATCCTTGCCGTTGAGGGTGTTGCCAGTGCGAACATCCTTGAGCTTCACGGTGCAACCGATGTCACCGGCTGTGAGTTCAGAAACCTTGATGCGGTTAGCACCTGCGCAGACGAAGAGCTGAGCGATGCGCTCCTTGCTGCCGCGGTCGGCGTTGGTCAGGTCGTCGCCCTCGCGAACGGTACCGGACATTACCTTGAAGTACTGTACTTCACCGATATGGGGCTCAACGCTGGTCTTGAAGAAGAAAAGGCTGGTGGGGCCGTTGGAGTCGGGCTTGACATCTTCGCCACGGGTGTTCTTGGCAGCGGGCATCTGATCCACGAAGGGAACGACGTTGCCGAGGAACTCCATGAGGCGGCGAACACCCATATCCTTGCCTGCACAAACACAGAATACAGGGAACATACCACGGCTGGCAAGACCGGCACGAATACCATCACGCATCTCGTCCTCGGTGAGATCTTCGGTCTCGAAGAACTTCTCCATGAGGCCCTCGTCGTGCTCAGCAGCAGCCTCGATAAGAGCCTGATGCATCTCGGTAGCCTTGTCGAGCTGGTCGGCAGGAATATCCTCAATGATGGGAGCACCGCCTTCGGGCTTCCAGGAGTACTTCTTCATGACGAGGACATCGATGAGGCTATTGAAGTCCTGACCGGTCTTGATGGGGTACTGGATGGGCACCACCTTGGAACCGTAGACACTCTTCAGTTGCTCGAGGACGTTGTCATAGTCGCACTCGTCGTCGAGACGGTTGACGAGGAAGATGACAGGCTTCTGCATCTTCTCGGTCATACGGAAATGGTTCTGCGTAGCCACCTCGGGACCGTTCTGGGCGTTGATGAGCAGGATGGTGGTGTCAGTGACAGCCATAGCGGTCAGTGCGGCACCAGCGAAGTCATCACTGCCCGGGCAGTCGATGATGTTCAGCTTCTTATTGTTCCACTCCACATGGAAAGGAGTAGCGAAGACGCTGTAGCCGTATTCCTGCTCCACGGGGAGGTAGTCGGACACGGTGTTCTTCTGCGTGATGCGTCCGCGACGTGTGATGATGCCGCTCTCGAAGAGCAGCGCTTCGGTGAGGGTGGTCTTACCAGCCCCGTCACTGCCAAGCAAGGCAATGTTCTTGATTTCCTTAGTCTGATAGTTTCTCATTGAATCTTGAGTTTTATGAGTTATTAATTGTTATTTGTATGCTTGAAATCTGATGTTTCGCACCTCATTTTAGGGCCCTAAAGGGCACATTTTGGGCGAAAACGCCCGCAAGGTAGGAAAAAAATATGAGACGGCGTGCATCTTCGGCTCTTTTTTACGGTCGGAAGCCGTTGTTTTTTCATTTTTTTGTCCTTAGGAGCAAGTTTCTGCACGAAAATTGCTACTTTTGCGCTCGAAATATGGCAGGACTCTATGTTCATATCCCTTTTTGCAAGTCGCGATGCATTTACTGCGACTTCTACTCCACCACACGCGAAGCGGAGAAGGAGGCTTACGTTACAGCGCTCTGTCGCGAGATAGCGGCACGAAAACAGGAATTCGCTCACACGCGCGTACGTACTATATATATAGGTGGTGGCACGCCTTCGCTGCTTTCATCTGAACAGCTGAACCGCATCCTTAGCAAGTTACATGAGGAATATGATGTGGCGGAGGATGCAGAGGTGACGGTGGAGATGAATCCAGAGGATATAGACGCTCCCCGCATATGGGGAGGGTCCATTAACCGGGTTTCCTTGGGGATTCAAACCTTTGATGAAGGACTCCTTCGCTTCCTTCGACGCCGCCATAGTGCCGAGCGGGCGGTGGAGGCGGTGAGGAACTTGCAGCAGGCGGGCATCCGCAACATCAGCATCGACCTTATCTACGGATTACCGGGCCAAACGATGGAAATGTGGGAGAGAGACCTCGACAAAGCATTCGAGCTGGGAGTGCAGCACCTGTCGGCCTACGCGCTGAGCTACGAGGAGGGCACTCCATTGTGGCAAATGCGACAACAGGGAAAGGTAAAGGAAACCTCTGAGATTCTGAGTGTTAAGATGTTTGAGCTACTCTGCCAACGGGCGAAGGAAGCGGGGTTCCCACACTACGAAATCTCTAACTTCGCTCAGCCCGGAAGGGAGTCTCGCCACAACAGTTCGTACTGGACGGGCGAACCATACCTGGGATTCGGACCTGGAGCGCACAGCTATGACGGACGGCGCACACGGCGCGCCAACAATGCAGACCTGTCCGCCTACCTGCAAGCGAAAGTTGCTCCCGCCACCTTCGAGACGTTGACCGACGAAGAGCTGTACGACGAAGCGGTCATGTGCGGTCTGCGCACCGCGAGAGGCATCGACCTCAGCGAGGTGGAACGCCGCTTCGGACAGCAACGTTCAGGCTATCTGCAGCAGATGGCACACCCGCATATTGAGGCCGGAAGGCTGGTCGTGAAGGAAGGATGGCTACACCTTAGCGAAGACGCTTTAATGGTTTCAGATGACATTATGAGTGACCTGATGTTATAAAAATAACACTTTAGCTTTCAAAATGAATGTAAAATAAGGTGAAAGTGCGAACTTTCTGCAAGAAAGCGCCGATATTTCAATAATTCTTCGTACCTTTGCCTCCGTTTTTCGAGCAAACACTTTGTCAATATGACCAATAACACTATCGTAGGTAAAAAGATTCAGGGCATCAGGGAATCTAAGAACCTCAGTATTGAGGAGATTTCCGAGCGCAGCGGACTCTCCGCTGAACAAATTCAGTCTATCGAGAACGACCAGTATCTGCCCTCACTGGGACCACTGATTAAGATTGCACGCGCACTGGGCGTGCGACTTGGCACCTTCCTCGACGATAACGACGATCTGGGGCCGGTAGTCTGTCGTGCAGCAGATCGCGAGCGCGACCGCAGCATCAGCTTCAGCAATGATGCCGCCGAAGCGAGACAGAACATGATCTACCACTCACTTGCCAAGCAGAAGGCTGGACGTCACATGGAACCTTTCGTGATTGATGTCCAGCCCAGCGAGGAAAAGGACTTCAAGCTCTCGGCCCACGAGGGCGAGGAGTTCATCTACGTGATGAGCGGTGAGGTGGAAATCGCCTATGGCAAAGAGACGTACTCACTGCAGGAGGGCGACAGCATCTTCTATGACTCCATCGTAAAGCACCACGTGCACGGAGCGCCGGGCAAGAGCGCCAAGATCCTGGCTGTGGTATATATCCCGTTCTAGACCCACCCCTACCCTCTCCCCGTAATGGAGGGAAGTAATTAACGAACAAGAATGAGCAACGTTAAATTAGATATGGCAGGCAGGCCGCTGCCTGACAGGACGTATCCTGCAGAGACAGGTGCTGAAGGATATCAGTTGTATGAGCGCACCCTTGGTCAGTGGCTGGAACACTGGGCTGAGACCACGCCGGACAAGGAATATATTGTGTACAGCGACCGCGACCTGCGCTTCACTTGGAAGCAGTTCAACGAGCGCGTCGACAATTTGGCTAAGGGCCTGCTGGCAATTGGCGTGACGAAAGGCTCGAACGTAGGTATCTGGGCCACCAACGTGCCCGACTGGCTCACCTTCCTCTACGCCACCGCAAAGATCGGCGCAGTGCTGGTGACGGTGAACACCAACTACAAGCAGAACGAGTTAGAATACCTTTGCAAAGACTCGGATATGCACACCTTGTGCATCACCGACGGCACCTGGGACTGCAACTACGTCGATATGACCTACACGATGCTGCCCGAACTGAAGACCTGCGAACGCGGGCACCTGCAGAGCGAGCGCTTCCCCTATATGAAGAATGTGGTATTCATCGGAATGGAGAAGTACCGCGGTATGTTCAATACCGCCGAGCTGCTGCTGCTCGGTCAGAATATCGAGGACGAGGAACTCGACAAGATGAAGAAGAACGTCAGCTGCCATGATGTCTGCAACATGCAGTATACCAGTGGTACTACGGGCTTCCCCAAGGGCGTGATGCTCACGCACTTCAACATCTCGAACGACGGATACTTCACCGGCGAGAACATGGGCTTCACACAGGACGACAAGTTGTGCGTCTGCGTACCGCTGTTCCATTGTTTTGGCGTAGTATTGGCCACCATGAACTGCCTGACCCACGGTTGCACCGAAGTCATGGTAGAGAAGTTCGACCCACTGCTCGTGCTGGCATCTATCCATAAGGAGCGCTGCACGGCGGTCTATGGAGTGCCTACGATGTTCATTGCCGAACTGAACCATCCGATGTTCTCGATGTTCGACCTGACCTGTCTGCGCACAGGCATTATGGCTGGAAGCCTCTGCCCTGTAGAACTGATGAAGCAAGTGTCGGAGAAGATGTACATGACCATCACCAGCGTCTACGGTCTCACCGAGAGCTCACCCGGAATGACGCAGACCTGCCTGAACGACACCTTCGAACAGCGCTGCACCACCGTAGGCCGCGACTTCCCCTTTGTGGAGGTGAAAGTGCTCGACCCCGAGACCAACGAGGAATGTCCCGTTGGCGTGCAGGGTGAGATGTGCTGCCGCGGCTTCAATGTCATGAAGGGCTACTACAAGAATCCCACCGCCACGGCAGAAGTCATCGATGAGAACGGCTTCCTGCACTCCGGCGACCTGGGTATCAGGGACGAACAGGGTTTCTATAAGATCACGGGCCGCATCAAGGATATGATTATCCGCGGCGGCGAGAATATCTACCCCCGCGAAATCGAGGAATTCCTCTACCACATGGAAGGCATTAAGGACGTGCAGGTAGCTGCCGTTCCCTCCAAGAAGTACGGCGAGGAGGTGGGTGCATTCATTATCCTCTACGAAGGTGCCAAGATGACCCCTGAGGACGTGCAGGAGTTCTGCCGCGGGAAGATTGCCCGCTACAAGATTCCAAAGTATGTCTTCTTCGTCGATGGATTCCCGCTCACAGGAAGCGGCAAGATACAGAAGTTCAAGCTCAAAGAGCTGAGCCTCAAGCTCTGCGAGGAGCAGGGAATAGAAGTGATTTAATTCTTAACTACCATTATCCTATGAAAAGATTTTTCCTCCTGACAACCGCGTTTGTCATTAGCCTCTGTGCTGCCGCTCAGACACTACCGTATCAGAACCCCGAGCTAAGCGCCCGCGAGCGTGCCGCAGATCTCTGCCAGCGACTGACTCTGGAGGAGAAAGCACAGTTGATGCTCGATGAGTCGCCCGCCATCCCCCGCCTTGGCATCAAGAAATTCTTCTGGTGGAGCGAGGCACTTCACGGGGCCGCCAATATGGGTAATGTCACCGTATTCCCTGAGCCTGTCGCAATGGCAGCCTCCTTCAACCCCGACTTATTATATAAGGTATTCGATGTGGCCAGCACGGAATTTCGCGCTCAATATAATCATCGTATGCAAAACGGAGGTGAAGACGAGAAGTTCCACAGCCTCAGCGTCTGGACACCTAATGTAAACATCTTCCGCGACCCGAGGTGGGGACGCGGACAAGAGACCTACGGCGAAGACCCCTACCTGACCAGCGTCATGGGAACCCAAGTCGTCAGAGGGTTGCAAGGTCCCGAGAGCTCAAAATACCGCAAGCTTTGGGCCTGCGCCAAGCACTATGCCGTTCACAGCGGACCCGAATACACACGCCATTCTGCCAACCTCACCGACATCTCGCCCCGCGATTTCTGGGAGACCTATATGCCCGCCTTCAAGACCCTGGTCGAAGACGCCAAGGTACGTGAAGTGATGTGTGCCTACCAGCGGCTGGACGATGACCCATGCTGCGGCAGCGCCCGTCTGTTGCAACAGATCCTGCGCGAGGACTGGGGCTTCCAGTACCTGGTGGTCAGTGACTGCGGTGCCGTGAGTGATTTCTACACCTCCCACAAGAGTTCCACGGATGCTGTCCACGCTTCCGCCAAGGCCACTCTGGCAGGCACCGATGTTGAATGCGGCTACGGCTATGCCTATCGTTCAATTCCAGAAGCCGTGCGCCGGGGATTCATCAGCGAGGCAGAGGTCGACAAGCACGTGCTGCGCCTGCTCGAAGGACGCTTCGACCTCGGAGAGATGGACGACCCTTCGCTGGTGGAATGGGCTCGGATTCCTTATTCCGCCATGTCCACCAAGGAAAGTGCACAGAAGGCACTCGAAATGGCAAGGCAGTCGATTGTGCTGTTGCAAAACAAAGGTAACGTACTTCCCCTGAAAGCCAGCAAAGAGAAGATTGCCGTCATTGGCCCCAACGCCGACAACAGTCCGATGATGTGGGGTAACTATAACGGAACGCCCAACCATACAATTACCATCCTTGACGGCATCTGCGCGAAGTTAAATGTCAAGAGAGAGAAAGTACAGAAGAACTCGAAACTCACCTATTTTGCCGGTTGCGACCTCACTAACACATTGGTGATGGACAGTAGGCTGGCTACCGAGTGCTCCGCCGACGGAAAGCGCGGATTGCGCGGCACCTTCTGGAACAACACGGAAATGGAAGGACAGCCCGTGTCCACACAGCTGTACACCAACCCCGTAGCCGTCACCACGGCCGGAATGCACAACTTCGCACCCAACGTGGCACTCGAAGACTTCTCCGCCAAGTACGAAACCACCTTCTCGCCCAAGGTGGAAGGAGAATATGTCATCAATGTCGAGGGTTGCGGACACTACGAAGTATATATCAACGGCGAACGCAAACAGCGCGTTCACTCCTGGCGCACCACTCCCACCCGCACCGCTATCCAAGCCGAAAAGGGCCAAAGCTACGCCATTGAGATCCGCTACCAGTTCGTGAAGACCTGGGGAGCAAATATGAAAATAGATATCGCGCAGGAACAACCCATCAACTACGATGCCCTCATCGCTCAGCTGAAAGGAATCCAGAAAGTGATCTTCGTGGGTGGCATCTCGCCCGCACTTGAAGGTGAGGAAATGCCCGTCTCGATTGAAGGCTTCAAGGGTGGCGACCGCACCAGCATTGAACTGCCGAAGGTTCAGCGCGACTTCCTGAAAGCCCTGAAGGCCGCTGACAAGACCGTCATCTATGTCAACTGTTCAGGCTCAGCTATCGCTCTGACTCCAGAGACCGCCTCCTGCGATGCTATCGTTCAGGCATGGTACGCCGGACAGGAAGGTGGCACGGCCGTTGCCGATGTACTCTTCGGTGAGGTGAATCCTTCGGGCAAGCTCCCCGTGACTTTCTACCGCTCCGACGAGCAATTGCCCGACTACGAAGACTATTCGATGAAGGGGCGCACCTATCGTTACTTCTCCGACCCGCTATTTGCCTTCGGATATGGACTGAGCTATACCACTTTCACAGTAGGACAGGCCCAGTTGCCGTCTACCAGCCTGAAGCTCGATGCACTGAACACAAGCCTTTCCGTTCCCGTCACCAACGCAGGCAGCCGTGATGGCAGTGAGGTACTGCAGCTCTACGTCCGCGACCTTGCAGACAGCGAAGGTCCGCTGCTATCCCTCCGTGGTTTCCAGCGGGTAGCTATCAAGGCCGGACAGACCGCTACCGTTCAGATTCCCCTCACGGCAAAGACCTTCGAGCTCTTTGACCCGCAGACCAAAACCGTACACGCTCATGCCGGACGCTATGAGTTACTCTACGGCAACAGCTCGCGGCCCGGAGACCTGAAGCGCATTGAGGTCACCCTGGAATAAATGCCGGTTATGACGCGCGAACGCGAAATATATAAAGTAACACTCGTCGGCAGTGCAGGTAATGTGGCACTGCTGACGTTTAAGTTTATTGCGGGACTGCTGGGCCATAGCTCTGCGATGATCGCCGATGCGGCGCATTCACTTTCGGATTTCCTCACAGACATCGTGGTCCTTATCTTCGTACACATCAGTGCGAAACCCCAGGATGAATCCCACGACTATGGTCATGGGAAGTTCGAGACCATAGCCTCATTTCTTATCGGCCTGGCACTGATGGCGGCTGCAACGGGAATCATCGTCGCAGGAAGTACGAAGCTGGCCGCATGGTGCGGCGGCGAACAACTCCAGGCACCCGGGATGCTGGCTTTGTGGGCGGCGTTCATCTCCATTGCCATCAAGGAGTTGCTGTATCACTATACCGCACATCGCGGACGGGCGCTGGACTCACAGGCGGTAATTGCCAACGCCTGGCACCACCGCAGCGACGCGCTATCGTCCATAGGAGCCGCTATCGGCATCGGGGGTGCTATCCTTCTGGGTAATCGCTGGACGGTACTTGACCCGCTGGCCTCCATCGTGGTAGGTGCCATGCTCATCAAGGTTTCTGTCGACCTGTTGAAGACCAGTATTGGAGAACTCACCGACAGTTCCCTGCCCGCAGACACCGAAGAGGAAATCTTGCAGCTCATCCAGTCATTTCCGGATGTCCAGCAGCCCCACAACCTCCGCACCCGTCGTATCGGAGACCGCATCGCCATTGAAGTACATATCCGCATGGACGGCGATTGTTCTCTCTACAATGCCCACGAACGTGCATCAGACATTGAGCAGAAGCTCAAGTCACGATTCGGTCAGCAGACCCACGTCACAATTCACATGGAACCCGTAAAAGAACAGAACGGCGATGCTTGATTTCATCACCCAACTGAACGATGCACTATGGGGTTATCTCCTGATTGCCGCACTCCTCGGATGTGGTGTGTGGTTCACATGGCGCACTCGTTTCGTGCAGTTCCGGATGGTGGGTGAAATGCTGAGGTTATTGACAGACAGCGCTGTTAGCACCAATCGGGAACAGCACGTATCCTCCTTCCAGGCTTTTGCCGTCTCCGTAGCCACACGAGTAGGGACGGGTAATTTGGCGGGCGTCGCTACAGCTATCGCCGTGGGTGGTCCGGGAGCCGTGTTCTGGATGTGGCTGATAGCATTGATAGGTTCTGCCACGGCCTTTGTTGAATCCACGCTCAGCCAGCTCTTCAAGCGGCGGCATTCCGAATCTTTCATCGGCGGTCCGGCTTACTATATCCGCCACGGACTCCACTCCCGCTGGATGTCAACGCTCTTTGCAGTACTCATCACCATCACCTTTGGTCTCTCCTACAACTCCATACAAAGCAACACCATCTGCAGCGCCATGCACGAAGCCTTTGGTTGGGATCCGCTGTGGACGGGAATTGTACTGGCAACCATCTCCCTCGTTATCGTCTTCGGCGGCATTCATCGCATCGCCCGCGTCAGCGCCATCTTGGTTCCGCTGATGGCTATCGGGTATTTTGTGTTGGCTGTCGTCGTCATCATGATGAACATCGAGCTAATCCCTCATGTGTTGAAAATCATCATTCTAGATGCTTTCGGTTTTCAGCAAGTCGCCGGAGGAGGCATCGGAGCCACCATGATGATAGGCATCAAACGAGGACTTTTCTCCAACGAGGCTGGCGAAGGCAGTGCTCCCAACGTGGCTGCTACGGCAGACGTCTCGCATCCCGTCAAGCAAGGCCTAATCCAGGCACTTGGCGTCTTCACAGATACGTTGCTCGTCTGCTCCTGCACCGCTTTCATCATCCTCCTCAGCGGCCTCTACACGACCCCGGAACTGAACGGCATCGCACTCACACAGGCCGCCCTGCAACAGGAGATCGGCAGTTGGGGAATGTTGTTCATTGCCATTGCCATCCTCCTCTTTGCCTTCTCCAGCATCATTGGCAATTACTACTACGGAGAAGCTAACGTGCGACATCTTACCGACAACCGCCACGTCACCACTGTCTACCGCCTCCTCTCGGGTGGTTTCTTTGTGCTTTTTGGAGCCCTGGCCACTCTTGAGATTGTGTGGAGCCTTGGTGACTTATGTATGGCCCTGCTCACCGGCTGCAACCTAATAGCCATCATCGCCTTAGGTCGCTACGCTTTCCGACTTCTTGACGATTATCGCGAGCAGAAACGCCGAGGAATCCGCGAACCCGTATTCCACCGCCATCAGCTGCCTGAGATTGAGGCCGACGTGGAGTGTTGGGAATAACGGAAACTCGTCAATTTTTATATTTCGATAATGACAGCAAAGAGAAAGAACTATACGAAACTGAGCTATTGCATTGCGAGTGTGCTAATGATAGTGGTGTGCCTGACGGGATGCCGTCATGGCAATGCCACGGATTCAATATTGGCTCGCAGCCAACAGCTATTGGATTCGGACTCTGCCTACGCCGCAGCGTCCCTGATTAACGAGTCCGAAGCTCAGGCTGCCACCTTCACCCAGCAGGCCGAGCAAGGCATGTTGCAGGCCGTGGAGCAGCACCCCGGAATCTGAAGGCCATGAATACCCGTCATCTCAACAAATGGCTACAATGAAAGGCTTGGCTCCACATACAGAACAACTCTTCGAGCGCATCGCAGCCCTGGATTGCATCAAGCCATTCGTGCTGGTAGGCGGTACGGCTCTCTCGCTCTAACACAACCACTTCGAGCAGCTATCCCCAATGTACTCAGTGACAGCTTTGGAGATTGAAGAGTATATCAAAGGGCTACTGAAGTAGGCTAAAAAACAAATTTTAACAGAAAAAGAGCGCACCCGTCACGGATTTTGCTTATCTTTGCAGCGGAATTATGACTCGAAAGGGACTTTTCATCATCCTCGCCCTCGTGGCTGTCAGTCTTCTCGTCATCTTCGGCGTGAATGGCTGCCAGCGTCGTGCTGACCAGATGCGGGCGGCACTGGACTCCGCCTTGGAGCAGAACCGCAACTACATCCCCTTCACCTCAGACTCCACCCTGCTGGAGGTGGTCGAGTACTACGACCGCTACGGCTCGCCCAACGACCGGCTGCGCGCCCACTATGCCCTCGGCTGCGTCTACCGCGACCTCCACGATGCCCCCATCGCCCTACTGACCTGGGAGCGGGGCATCGCCGCCGCCGACACCACCGCCGCCGACTGCGACTTCGCCACCCTCTTCCGCGTCTATGGTCAGATGGCAAGCGTCTATTTCCGCCAGTTTATGCCAGAAAAAGAACTGGAGGCCAGAGAGAAACTTTGTCATTACGCACTACTTGCAGGCGATACCTTAAATTATATAGGAGGGCTATTAAGAAGGAATAGCGCCTTACTTGCCCTTGACGATACCGCCGCCGTCTTTCGGAATATTGAACACGTTCGTCAACTTTACTTGAAAAGAGGCTTAACAGCAGAGGCTGCACAGGTATTTCCGTCGGCAATTCAAATAGCTTTGGATTACCAGCAATTCGAACGTGCTGGTGCTATGATGCGTGTCTATGAGCAGGAGTCAGGACTATTTGATGAGCAAGGCAATATCGCTCGCTCTCGTGAAATTTACTATTATTTCAAAGGAATGTACTACCTCGGAGTCCATCAGTTGGATTCTGCTGAATACCAGTTCCGTAGGTTGCTTCCTTTCGAATCGAACCTCGTTGATGCCTATCGTGGTCTCTTGTCCCTTTATCGGCTGCAGCATATTTCAGACTCTATATACAAATATGACATCCTGTATGAAGGTGCCTTGGGCGATTACTTAAAACAGACGAAGACCTCAGCCATTGCACTCTCAGAAAGCGTGTACGACTATAGCTTGCAGCAACAGATTGCGCAGGAACAGGAGCAGAAGGCTCAGCGCAGAGGAACTCTTATCATTTTAATTCTTATCATCGGAGCCGCAGGCTTCATCTATTTCAGGCGTAAGAGGAAAGCGCAGGAATACGAACTCCATCAAACTACCCTTTCCTATATTCAGGCTCAAAAGGAGATGGATAAGCTAAATGACGAAATAGCACTTTTAAGGAGGCATCTGCCCAGACAGGAGGAATCCATTGCGCTCTTGGAGGACAAGGAAAACCGTATCCAACAACTGGAATATATAGTTGAACGTTACAAGGAAAAATTAGGGCGCGAGATTCCTCAGAATGACGAAGAGAGCTTGATGCATTCGGATGTCGTGAAACATTTCAGGAATCTTTGTCACATCCATTCCTTTAAAGAAAAAAGTGTTGTCCATACCATTCAACCACGTGCTTGCAATATTTCCGAATGGAAGAAATTGATTAGTGAAATCCAGAAGTATCATTTTAGCTTCTATTACCTAATAACCATTGATAAGAAACTTCCAAAGCTCCAACATAAAGTGTGTATTTTGTCCAGATTAGGTTTTAAGACCAATGAAATGGCCATTCTTTTAGGGACTTCCGAGCAGAACATATCTAACGCCCGCAGCAGAGCGGCCCAAAAGCTTTTTAATTCATCAGAAACATCACTTTTGGACGTCAATTTGCCGAAAATATAACACTTTCCCCAAAGTTTATAAAAAGTGTATTAATTGTTGCTACATTGTGACAGTCAATATATTACACAAGAGAAAGTGTATAGAAAGTGTATTTAAAGTTCGCTGAACGTGATTGATTAGTGAATTTTTTGCCGTATCTTTGCCCCGCCACAGTTAAAACGGCAAAAATATGAAAAAATATCTAATCATTCTCCTGGCGCTACTTGCAGCCACTACGATCAATGCGGAACCCGAATTGGTTCCAGTGAGACCTGTTCCTACGACACCTCCAGATGGAGATGACCCCCGCTCCCCCATCGTCACGCCTGTCTTCTATCTCGACGGCTACACGCTGACGGCAGCGGACAACACCCTCGGCAGCACCGTGGAACTCCTTGATGCGAATGACAATGTGGTCTTCACCACCTATGTCAGTATCGAAGGCGACATCCAGCTCCCCACCACCCTCTCTGGTACTTATACTATAGAGGTTACGCGCGGAGGCATCACATTCATCGGGGAAATCGAGCTGTAACATTACAATCCATTGATGTGAGATGAAGCATGCAATATTGATATTAGCGCATAAAGACTTTGATCAGCTCCGCCACTTGATAGAGTATTTTATCAAGGACTGTTTTGTCTATGTGCATATTGATAAAAAAGCCGTCATCACATCAGAAGAGCTTCATTCGATAGGCAGCATGCCACAAGTGCGTGCTGTCTATCAAAAATTTGATATTCATTGGGGCGGTTTCTCTATGTTACAGGCTGAACTCTGGCTTGTAGAAAAGGCTTACAATGATCTTCACCATGATTACTATCATCTAATAAGTGGTCAAGACTACCCTATAAAAACATTCCATTATTTTGAGGATTTCTTTGAAAAACAAAAAGGAATTTCCTTTATAGAATATCAGCCACTTCCTGTAAATGATTGGTCTCAGAATGAACAATGGCGATATCGATATATTTTACCTTTTGATCGAATCTACACACACACCACATCTCATGCAAAAGTTATTAAATGGTGGAAGCATCAGGTAAAGAATAATTTCGTTCGCATACTACCTTCTCATTTCACTCATTTGTATAAAGGTTCTCAATGGTTTTCATTGACCAGACAAGCAGTTGATGTATTACTGGCTTTTACTCAAAACAATCCAAACTTTCTCAGATGCTTCAAAAATACTTATGCCCCAGAAGAGACCTATGTCACCACGATTCTCGCTAATTTGCTCCCGAAAGCATCACAAAAGAACGACAATCTCAGATTTATTATTTGGAGGTCCGAGAACGGAAGCTATCCCGCAATTCTCGGCGTGGAGCATTCTGATGCGTTACAACAGAGCCCCTCTCTATTTGCTAGAAAAATGAGTATTCCGTTTAGTGCTCCATTAATTAGAAAAATTGATGCTATAATATATGAATAGGACACCGCGAAATATAATTTTTCTGGAGATGTTTGTACCTGGTAATACAAATGGAGTTACCCGATGCATTCAAGTAATAGCGAACGCTTTGGCCAAAGATAAAGCATATAACATTAGCTGGATACGTTTCTTATGTGGAGGTAATTGTCAAGAATTTGAAGCTTCAAAGAAAGATTACACGGTTAAAATTATCCCATTGCCAACGGATGTCAATTCTTTCCTCTCAAATAGTCAAATAAGGCAAAAATTTTGGGAAGAAACAATTTCTGAAATAGTACATGTAGCTGGAGAAGTGCCAATTTTACATATTCATACATTGAACTTGATAGAGTTTGCAATTATAGTTAAGCAACGCATACTTTGTAAAATAGTAACTCATCTCCATTGCATCCCCTGGAAGTCGCTGTTTAATAAGGATGTAAACAAATTTAACAAATATTATCAGAATTATTATCTGAACGCAAAGCATAAAAGCGCCATCAATTTCGTTTATAATCCATATGAATGGAACTGCTATTGCAAATCCGACTGCGTAATTTGCGTGACAGAGTGTGCACGTGACTATATTATCAAGAACTGTGAAAAGCATATTGATAATATTCAGGTGGTCCCTAATGGGATGATGGACATAGCTGGTCATGAGTTTAATAAGTGTTACGCACTAAGCAATCCTGTCAAATGCCTTTTCGTAGGAAATTCACATGATAGCAAAGGGCTGAAATATATTTTGGAATCACTATCATTACTTGTTACAAACTATGAAATATCATTATATGTAGCTGGCAAGGTTGGCAACAAATTAAGTGATACAATCCAAGATACTTATCCTTTACTAGACATCCATTTCCTTGGCAACATACCATTTTATCAATTATGTGACTATTACATGGATAGCGATATTGGTATAATAGCCTCTGTCCAAGAACAATGTAGCTATGTTGCAATTGAAATGATGATGTTCGGACTTCCTATCATTACCACTGATGTTGATGGACTTCATGAAATGTTCACCAGTAAAGAAAATAGCATTATGATTCCATTGGTGTTTGATGCCACTCAAGGACTAAAGCCTGATGTCAAAATGATGGCAACCGCATTAGAGACATTGATGACAAATCATCGACTAAGAAAACATATAGGTCTTGCCGCACGTCATCAGTTTAATATCAGATATAGCCAAAGGCAAATGATCAATAGCATAAAGTATATTTATTCCTCTTTAATTAATTGTGATTATGAGTAAAACCGAAGAGCATAATATAACTACAAAGGTGCCAGAAATAAGTGTCATGATGTGTGCCTACAATGCACAGCGGTATATCCGCAAAGCCATAGACAGTGTGCTTTGCCAAACATTTGACGATTTTGAATTTATCATTATTGATGATGGCTCTACAGATTCCACAGCTGAAATAATCCGCAGATACGATGACCCACGTATTCAACTAGTAATGTGCAAACATGACTATATTAGTTCACTAAATATGGGCTTACGTAAATGCAGAGGTAAATATATTGCTAGGACTGATGCTGATGATATTATTCTGCCGACCCGCCTACAAGAACAGATGGAACTAATGAATCAATATCCTGAAATTTCAGTCTGCTTTTCTTGGGGAACAACTTTTGGTTCTATCGAAGAAAGTATGGGGCATTGTGCCAAAGGGAAGATTAATAATGCGTATTTTTGGTTGGTAACAGGAAACTTCCTAATGCATCCGACGGCTTTAATTAGGCATGACTTTCTGCTAGAAAATAAGATCCATTACAAACGATATCCGTATGCAGAAGACTATAAGTTATGGGCCGACATTTCTTTCTGTGGTGGACAGTTCTATGTGATACCCAAACCATTGATAAGATATAGAATCAGCCCTTACCAAGTTTCACGACTTCATCATGATGAACAAAGATGTTCACGACTCCGCATACAACAGGAAATTGTGGAAGAACTCCTGAAAAGATTAGAACACCCACAAAAAAGTCTTATCAAGAGATTTTATGGTACACTACTACGTTTGAATAGTGTCCAAATCCTTCAAGGGGATGAGGTTATAACTACAATGTATAAAGCATTAAGACGAACAAAGTTCTTTGTAAAATAACCCTTTTATGTTAAACTCTAAAAAATCAAGCAAAAATGAGTAAAATTAAGCTACAAAACATTCCCAACAATAACATTGTGAGGGAACAAGATCCTGGAGATGAACCTATTGTTCCTGATGATTCTGGTGTTGTTGATGATTCTGGAAACATTGATGATTCTGGAAACATTGATGATTCTGGGTGCTTCGATATTGAAGCTGGATCTGCTATCTATACAACAGGAATAGAAGGTATAAAGTTGAATTTTCTGATAAAATGGACAGATGGGAACCTCACAAGAGCACCATTCGTAAGCGTTAGAATATTATCAGATTTTTTAGATGATCCAGATGCCTCAGGATTTATGGGAATGCCTTATGAAGTTACAGACCCCGACCATTATGATTATATTTCCCACAGTGTCAATGAATATGGACTTATCGATAATGGTGTAGTTGTAGGTTCATCCCTTGTCACATATTGGCACTATCCATGCAGCAAATCATGGGTGTTGGGAACAGAATGTATGCCCAGACGTCGTTATGGCTCTTGCCCCATAAACTTTTCAATTCCTCGCCCGACGCATGAAGATGATTAATAATGATTGTATCTAAAGTAAAAAGTGTTGTGAGCGATTTATCAATGTCAATAAAGTTGAAACAAATCTCTCACAACATCCTTTTTTATCTTACAAATAAAGTTTTTATAAATTATTATTTCGATCTTTGGGGCCAAATCAATAATTAGAGAGCTCTGTTATGCGCATCTTGGTTAATCTGTTTCTAGTTCTCTTTGTTTCGCAAACTGTCCCTGCGCAATCTCACCTTGACAGCCTTGCCCAGCGCTTGCGCCTCTTCGGCGAGCGCATACCCCAGGAAAAGGTGTATGTTCATCTTGACAACACCTGTTACTTTCATGGAGATACCATTTGGTTCAAAGCATACGCTCGACAGACAAATACTAATCTGCCCTCGAATATCAGCAAGGTGTTATATGCCGAGTTGTGGAACAACGATGGATATTTAGTGGAGCGCAAACTGATAGAAATGAAGAATGGAGAGGGTTGCGGGTTCTTCTCGCTGGAAGATTCCCTAATTTATGGTGGCTACTATGAATTGCGAGCTTACACCCGCTGGCAGTTGAATTGGGGCGAATTCGAGCACCGACATAAGAAGAACTGTCGATGGTGGTTCTTCAACAACACGATGGCCCGGGAGTATTTTCGAGATTATGACAAACTTTATTCCCGTGTCTTTCCTGTTTATGACCATCCCCAGAAACCAGGTGAGTACTTTCTGGAAATGACTCTACGCCCACTTCAACGCCAGTACGGCAGTGATTATAAGTCAAAGAACAAGTTGGAACTCACCCTATATCCCGAGGGCGGACAGCTCGTGGAAGGTGTCCCCTGCAATGTTGCCTTTGAGGCTGCAATGACAGATGGAGAGTACAGAAGTGGAAATATAGTGGTGTATTCCAACAAGCAGGGTGAGGTCGCAAGGGCCTCAACGGAGAACCGGGGACGTGGATCCTTCAAACTAACGCCTCAGAAGGGTGAGCGCTATGTTGCAGAGTTTACGGCAGAAAAAAAAGAAGAGGAAAATAAAAAGCTTTCAGTCAAGGAGGATTTACCGAAGGCCGAAACTGATGGGATAGGGCTGCAAGTGGAGAGAAACCATGATAGCTGGCTTGTACGGATACAGGCTATGGGAGTTGCGGCCCAGAAGGAACTTGGCGTGACCGTAATGAACGAGGGTATTCTTGAATTTTTCAGGGTACTTGCCGACAGCTCGCTTTATCAACTTCATCTTAGAAAAGAACAACTCCGCGTAGGAGTTAATCAGGTTACTGTATTCAATATCGACGGTCGTATTTATGCCGACCGGCTATTCTTCGTCTCAGATTCTGCAAAGACACGTCCCACGCTTTCTGTCAGTGGCCTCAAGGAACGCTACGGACCATTCGAGCAGATTGATATAGACCTCGCCGGGCAATCCGGCTCTGCATCTATTTCTCTTGCAGTTCGCGATGCGATTCATTCTGCTCCCACTTACGACTCAGGTAATATCATGACAGAAATGCTCTTAGCTTCTGAGATAAAAGGTTATGTTCCTCAACCTGACTATTTCTTCGAGGCGGATGATGAGGAACACCATCAGGCCCTTGACTTGCTGATGCTCACTCAGGGCTGGCGACGTTTCAACTGGCAGGAAATGGCCATCAAGGGAAGGTTTGAACTAGTGCATCCTGCCGAATATACTCCCATCCTGACCGGTAGTGTCCACAAATATCAAGGGCATCTGAAGCAAGATGAGGATCAGATATATCTTTATAAGAATCATTTAATTGCAACAGGTATGGAACCAGAGGATGCAGATGAACTCGTTAGCCATATTTTTGGACTGAAATCACACGTTCAAGGCCGGCACGAATGGCAGGGACACAACTATAGTACGACAGAGCGTATGGACAGTATCGCAGACCTGACAGACGAGATGAAGACGAAGATGGCACAGGATGGCGAGAAGCTGCGTCGCGAAGTGCGGGTGCATGCTGAGTTTGTAGACTATGACACCCACGAGAGCGTCATTGGTGATGTCGAAACAAAACGGGGACGCTTCACCATCAAGACACCTAAGTTCTACGGCTCATGTCTGCTTTTCCTTGCAGCCAGCGACACAACTAAGTGGAAACGCAGGAGATTCCTATTCAAGAAGCGGAAGCCTCATCAGTGGATTATGCCCGATGAGGATGAGTATCCTGAGTACTACTTGCGACTTGCGTATCCGTATCCCCATTTCGTGAAGCCATATAACTTTTACCATCAGAACCTACCAGAAATAGGGAATAACGCCAAATGGGACAATAGCTTGATGCAGGGCTGGCACATGATGAAAGAAGTCTCTGTACGCAATCGACGAAGTCGCCTGCTTAACTTCAGGTTCGCCAAACCCGTTGTTGTCATGGATGCCTACGATGCCTTCAACACGGTCGTGGATGCCGGATTCATAGAGGGCTGGTACACTGGTGCAGACAATCTAGGCAGCTCTTTCGGGAGATTCTTAGTTGCCGACATGGGCGGAGGACAGGATTATCAGACTTGGGCAACGCTGAACTACACAAAGTCCAAAACAGTTCATGATAAGAAGTTAACGCGCGAAGAGGGATACCTGAAATATGCTGATCGTGTTGAAGCATATTGTGACTATTCTCCTCGTCTGGAAGGCGACCCACGCTTTTCTGGCGTCGACAGGCCAAATGTAACGGTAGCCGTCATTAGGCTTAAGCGAGGCGAGGAGCGGGTTACCTATCGAGATCGTTTTATCGTACTTCCTGGCTTTTCATATCAGGAAGACTTCTATCACCCAGACTATCGTCACAATCCACCCACGGAGGGGCAGAAGGACTACCGCCGCACCCTCTATTGGAATCCCAACCTAAAATTAGACAGCGAAGGCAAGGCCCATGTCACCCTCTTCAACAACAGCCAGACAACAACCATAAGCGTGGAAGCAGAAGGGCAGGCGTCGGATGGCAAACTTCTGTATACAAAGTAGGCTAATAAGAATAATAGTTTTATCCTATGAGATTTTATTTCGTGATAGCATTTTTCATCTATTTACATTGACAACACAGGCCGCCAGCTCTCATCGCCTCCCACACGAAAGGGAGTGTATATCCAAGACGGGAAAAAGGTGGTGGTGAAGTGAACCTTAGAAATGCATATATAATAACTCTATAATTATTCGTTTATGAAAAAACTTCTTTTTACTGCCTTTTTCCTGCTGGGTGCAGGCATGGCACATGCACAGCTAAATCTGGATTACAATGGGTTTACGAATGTCAAAAGACTGAATGTAAACACCAATGGAACTTCTGATGACCTCGGTATATATATGTACATGAATACTCATTCCATGTCTTATACTGGAATCCACACAGAAATTACAGGCTATACAGGTGATAGTTATAATTACAGGTATGGTATTGCTATTAAGGGAATTGCAAAGAAATGTGTTGATGGCAATTACGGTATTTATGGTTATGTACCCACCACAACAGGAAATATTGCTAATTATGGTGCTGCAATTTATGGGACAAACAGCGCTACCAGAAAAGTCCTAAACAGTTTATATGCAGGATTCTTTGATGGCCTTGTAGGAGTCTGTGGAAGTATAATTGCTACAGGAACAATCCAAGGGAACCATGTGGTGACAGCCCTTCCTAATCCTATTACTCAAGAAGTAAGTCTTTTATCTAGGGGCTCAAATAATATTACAAGTCAACTATCAGGCATCCAGGCAGGAAGTTTCTATGTTAATCCGCCCAGTTTATATTCCGCTTCACGTGCAATCGATGAAAATGACAGTACAGAACTTTCATCTGAAACCAGCAGAGACATTGCCGTGGCTGATGTGTCCCGTAAACATTACGGTCTCTCAGCGGAACAACTCGAGGAAGTCTTTCCCGACCTCGTCTATGAGAATGAGGACGGAACGAAGAGCATCAACTACGTGGAAATGGTGCCGATTCTGGTGCAGGCCATCAATGAACTCTCTGCCAAGGTGACCGCTCTCGAAGGTGGCAGCGGCGCTGCTCGCAAAGTAGCCTCAAATGTCAATGGAATAGGTGAAAATGTACAAGTGTTATCCCTCGGTCAGAATCGTCCGAATCCCTTCGGCACGACAACTGAGATTGAGGTCACTGTACCCGAAAATGTGCAAAGCGCTTTCGTCTATGTCTATGACCTACAGGGCAAGGAAGTGCAGCAGGTGGATGTCACAGGCCGCGGAAAGCAAACCGTGCAGCTCAATGCTGCAGAACTCTCAGATGGCATGTATCTATATAGCCTCATTGCTGATGGACAGGTAGTTGAGACACGCAGAATGATTGTGAAGAAATGAGCGTTCCAGCTCCTGAAGACTTATATTAAAGACCCGGAACTATGAAAACGCCTATTCTATATATAAAGAGGTGTCTCCTCGTGGCGGCACTTCTTACGGCCTCAGCGCTCTCGGTGCAGGCCGCCGACACGTTCAAGGCACGGGTGCGGACAACGGCGCAGCAGACCATGAACATCAGTCTCTCCGACTCCGACACCATTCCGCTCAGTAACCTCGGCACCATCTATGCCCTCAGCATTGATGCCCTCATCACCCAGCCACGCGAGGCCAGCTTTGTCCGCATCGTCCTCGAAGACGTGGAGGGGCACAACTACCTCGTCGCCGAGTCCGACCGCTTCCGCAACGATACCACTACCGTCAACCTCATGGAATACTGCGAGGAAACAGCTCAACTCAACGGCATCACACCCCTTCGCCTGAAATGTTACCTAACCCATGCTTCCCTGCAACTGACCGGCATCTACACCTCCACAGAAATGCCCACACGTGGGATGGCCACAGAACAGGAACTCCGATCAATGAAAGAGACGCAAGTGCAGAGTGTGGTAGATAGGATTAATGAGTACAATGTACGGCATGGAAAGTTGTGGCAGGCAGCGGCAACACCATACGCTTTGAGATACGCTGAGGCACAAGGAGAAATAGGTCCTGATGATCCTTATCTGGCCAATATGAAGTATTATGCAGGAGGATTATATGAGATTGGAGAGAGGAGCAGACAGACAACGACGTATAATTCACCTTATGCAGATTCCTTCAATTGGTCACAAACAAGGCATGGGAAGAAGTGGATAACACCTGTGAGAGATCAAATAAGCAATGGTATATGTAACATATTTGCGGGAGTAGGTGTTGCGGAAGCACTAACGAATCTATATTTCAACGATACCATTAATCTTAATTTATCTGAAGAATTCATATGTACATATAGGTATTGTCATAATGATAATTATATAGAAATTGAAGATGGCCTTGAATTTATCGTAACAGATAGTGTAATAGATGAGGCGACCATGCCGTATGGCAATCATGGGTTCTCTTGTAATCAGCCCAGACCCATAGGTTCTGAGTCTGTAAAATTATCTTGTCTAAAGGAGGTAAGTAAAGGTCTTATGACTTGGGATGTTTATTCCGATTCTATAAAAGCGGCATTAATAAAATATGGTCCAGGTGTAATAGGAGGATATTTTCCTAACAATAGTTCTTATACGGTTCACTATATGGCATTGGTTGGATATGGAAAAGCTATTGCTGGTGCTCAATATACAGTTATTTCTAACACTTCCAGCAGTACGATTACAATCGACTCTTCATTAGCGGGTAAGACATTCTGGATATGTAAAAATAGTTTTGGCGATCAACTGGCTCATTTCATTAATATCATTTGCAATGATGGATGTGAGTTCTACCACACTTATTTTGCCAAAACTCCTGTTATACGGCGTAATCATACTAATTCTGAAATTGTCTGCGAAGACCGTGATGGCGATGGTTATTTTAATTGGGGAATTAGTGAGAATCCTCCTGTCACCTTACCTGCGTGGGCGTTTCCGGAAAAAGATGCAGACGATACGCTGCGATATGTAGGAGCCCTGCATTCAAACGGTACATTTGACACCATTAATTCCAATTTAGATGTGGTTCAAGTCACAACAACTATTACGAAAAGTTCTCCCACCTTCAATAGGAAATGTTATTGGATTAAGAATGGGGGAAAGCTAATTGTAACTAACGAATTCCATTGCCTTCCAGACGTGTGGATTCACATTGATTCTGGGGGCACTTTGGAAATACAAGGAGGTCAAGTGGTTAATGCGATTGTTGAAATCGACTCTGGGGCGACTCTCAAGATTAGTAACTGCGGAACACTTGTTCCGGTTATAGACGAAAATAACGACTTTATTGTGCCTTTAGGTGCTAATTTGGAGATTTCAGAGGGAAGTATCCAAAAAAGTACCGTAAATTTCTTCGGGCAATAATTATTTTACATATCTTTGCAGCGTCAATCATTAAAACCATTGCCTCTATGAAACGTTTTATTTTACTTCTTACGATACTTTATCCATTCTGCTTGTTTGCTCAGGACACGACCTACCGCCCTTTCATCGAGGACGGAAAAGTGTGGGTGTCGAAGTGCGACAAAGATTTGAGTTTGGAAGGTCTTCCAGTGGAGAATCCCGGGGATAAGCCTTATTCCTATCTAATTCTGTATAATTATTTTGACGGTGATACTATTGTTGGAGGTAGGACATGCAAACGGTGGATACAAAAATATGTTGGCCCAAAGAGTGGCAAATTCCTTACTTACATCGTTCCAGTCTATGAGGAGGACAAAAAGGTGTGGTTCTACTTTGAAGAGGGAGTCGGTCCGTTCCTTATGTATGACTTTGAAACCAAAGTCGGAGATACCTTGATTGTCGAATCTCCCGACATTCAACGCTATCAGCGTTACATCAATAATATGGGATTAGATGCTTATATGCAAATGTTCACTGACACGTTGGTTGTATATTCCGTCGGGGAAGAGTTCCTTGGCAATAGAGAGCAAACAGCCATACATTTCTACTCTGCGAAGAAAAAGTTAAGGGATGAAAGTATGCGAGAATTTTCGATACAATATAATTATCATATGTGTGGGATCGGTTCACAATGGTATCCACTTTGGAATAATTGTGTAATCAAAACTGCTCAAGCGCCTTGGTTGATTTATTGTGTGGTCGGAAATGAAATCCTTTATGAAGACAGAGAGCGAGCTGAATTTTGGAACATCCCACTTCCCACCTCCATCACCGCCCCTCACTTCGATTCCACTATCTCCTCCTGGCACACCCTCTCCGGCCACCGCCTCACATCACCTCCAACCCGAAAGGGAGTGTATATCATGGATGGGAAGAAGGTGGTGGTAAAATAGGCCGAACAACAAAGTTTAAGAAAATTCACTCACGCACCAAACGGCAGTATTGAGATTAGGATAAACCTGTCGCGTAAGGTTGAAGAACGAGGAGTGATAGGTAGAATGGGAAAATCTAGTAGTTGTGAGACCGGTTAGATAAAGAAAGATAGAGGTGGATATCAGGACGTAGGCCTTGACGACCCAAGGGTCGTCAAGCAGAAGAACGGGACGTATAGGCTGAGACAACGGGACGTGTTGCTTGACGACCCTTGGGTCGTCAAGGAAAAGTTATGGAAGTTAAGAGGTCGATGACAGGACGAAGGGGGAAAGACGGCCTGACATTTTGGAGAAATACATACGCGAAAGTATTTCTAATACACGTTATCACTTTAAAAATGCTATATTCCTTATTGTCAGTATAATAAGTCATTAATTAACGTGTAGATAGACAATTTAAAGTGAATAAATAGGGGTAGGTAACTGTGAAATTGATGAAATAAAGTGAATATTTAGGTGCAATAACGTGAAATTTTAGATGCTAAAGTGTATAAAATTGGGTGAAAATGGCATTAAGCACTATCTCCCATCCAAATCTCATATCCCGAGAAGAGATCGTAAATATAATAAAACCCCCATCATTTTAATAAAAGCCCCAGCATTATTAAGGAAAAATGCACGAAATATTCACTTTAAGGAACGAAATTTGGAAAAACATATATGGTTTTCTACACGTTAAATTTCGGATATTCACTTTAGTAAAATAGGTTATCTGTTGATATTCAATGGTTTCACAAAATTAAAGTGATAAAGTGTATTAGAAATACTTTCGCGCATGTAAGTGTATGAAAAAAGCCCCTGCGAGGCATGACAATGGCATACCTTGCGAAGCTTGAGTAAAGTAAGACGATTCAAGTTTCGCATGTCGGCAACTTGTTGTCTGTCAGGCAATTTATTACTATCAAGAATTAGAGAATTAGAGAATTTTTCTCAATATGCAAAATATAGCAAATGAATTGATGAGAATGACTAGAATTCTTTGCCAGCCAAATTATACATTATACATTATCAATTATACATTATCAATTATACATTATACACAGTTCGCATGGCAAAAACTTAATACTCTAATTCTCAAATTCTTGATAATCAAAACAATTACTTGCGAAAGTCAAGTAAAGTTGATTACCTACTTATTTAAGGACAATTGTGGATGATGATAGTGCAAAATCGTATTGACTTAATACAGAAAAGGTGCACATGATTTAACAAATTCAAATCATGTGCACCTTTTCTGTATTAAGTCATCTTGTATCACTTCCAATTCTCAGGCCGGTGAAGCACATGACCGTTTTCGAGCTGTACTTCATCAGGCAGCATACTTTGTACAAAACGAGCCTTATAATGGCTTAACCAAACTGTTGTGTCGCACTTACTGACAAGGGCAAATGATTTCTGGTTAGGTGGAATAAAGGCATGAACAGGATGATTAGGGGCGAAAGCTTTGATGATTTCAACAGAAGGAATCATATCACTATCTGCCGAAACGACAATAGTTATATCACAACGCTTAGAGAACAAATCAACCAGCATCCCCGTTGCCACTCTGACATCAGATTCTTTCTCCTCGTATGTTTTATTCTTGAAACCGCAATTCTGACACTTGAATTTCTTTTTCTTGTATCGGCCTAGGTTTAATTTGAATTTAGAATTGAGTAGATTCGCCTTAAAAAACTTATCCTGATTGTCGGCAGCCAACTGGTCATCAAGAGGCCGTGCTGAATAGTACTTCACCTCAACTAATTCTTGATCTGGAAGCATCATTCGTTCGAAAAACTTCACAATGTCTAACCAGTAGATACGTTTCCATGAAGCCCCACCATTTCTTAGGCCATAATAGAAGTTATAGCCGTCAACATATACTATGACTTTCTTTTTTTCCATGCTATTAAAATAAAGCCTCCCGAAGGAGGCTTGACCCAAGTAATTTGCATACAAGGGGGGATTTCTGTTGCAAAGATACAGCTTTTTCCTCTAACCGCAAATTTTTTCTCGTTTTTTTTCAGAGAAAGCACTGTTTAGTCTCACTTTTCATAATTCTTGCCCCTCCATTTCGCCCGTCAAGTCAAAAAAACAGAAGAAAATACGTCGAAAATGATATTTTCTCGTTTCCTTTTGTGCCACCCGTCACGGATTTTGCTTACATTTGCAGTGCGAATCATTAAAACCATAGTCTCTATGAAACGATTCCTATTACTCACATGATACTTATGAGACCACTGAGGAAATCATGGACGAGGTGAGAGCTGTAAGATACACCAAATGAAAGTCATCATTGACACAAATTAATATGTATAAAGACCAAGATTTAATCAAGTATTATTTGATTATTGTTCAGGGAAATGCAAGAGGAGGAGTGTTGTATGCGCCTTCCACCTGGCCACGTCCTGTAGCTGAAGATGGAGTCGAAGTCAGCAACAGCGAGAAACTAATAGTTGAGTTGAGAGATGGTGATTATCGTAATTTCAATATGTGTGTTGGACACGCGAATATTGTAAGCGAGGAATTTAAAGACGCAATACATACAATTATAGCAGATACGTCCGATTTAGAGTTTCTCCCCATACAAGCTCACAGCACCATATATGGAGACCGTAAGTATTACATAATGCACTTCAAAAAGATTTTTGATGTTCTTGATGAGAAAAGGACACTTTATGTATCAGGCACAAGCTCTATTATTAAGCCTTGGGTGGATTATGAAAAAGTCAAGGAACTGGACATCTTTAATTTCCGTCCACTCACGAACGATGTAATTATCTCAGAAAGAGTCAAGAAATTATTATGCAAGTTAAAGCTGAATGATGGAATAGAGTTTCAACCTGTTTTTTGCTATCACAAAAGTTGATAGACTTCACTAAATAGAAAAACGGGGAGAGAGGGAGTGGTACTTCGCATAGCCTTCTCCATCTGACGGATAGATAATTGTGTCAATGAAATAGAGGTGCCCCTCATCATTTGGACTGATTTGCAAGCCGTTGTTCCCGCAAGAGCCTCAATCTCCTCAAGGACTCCCTGCGCGACAGCGGATGCTCTCTCCAATAAGCAACCTTCTGCCTCATTTCGGCATTCATTTTCTTGTGGTATTCGTTCAATATGACCGTCATCTTGCATAGATATTATCGTTTTGCTCTGCAAATATACAAGTATTTATCTGTGCCACAAAATTTCCGCCCACTTTTCTGCCTGCAATACAGGAGTATCCTGACTTTTTTCTCGAAACAGCTATGCTCTACAGGGGGTTGAGCACTTCGCGACAGGTCATCTGAAGTCTGTGAGCTCCCTGAAGGTCTTCTGACGACGGAGGTGGTAGGCGGCGAGGAGGCTGCCACGGTATTGCTCGGGAATGGGATCGAGGGTGGTGGCGGCGAGGTTGCGGGCTCGGTCTGCGGCGAAGTCGGGGCGGATGCGGCAGAACTCACGACGGGCGCGCCAGACGGCGAGGAAGCTGCGGCCTTCGCCTTTCAGGAGGAAGACGAGGGAAGCCAGCGCGTCGAGCCAGAAGCGGAGGAAAAAGACGCGGCGCAAACGGCTATCGGGCATGTTCTTATACAGCAGTAGCAGGTTATTCCGGAAGTTAAGGAACGTCTTGCGAGGGTTCTCCTTGGGCAAGGTACCTCCACCCACATGATAGACTACGCTCTGCGGAACGCAGACGATGCGGTGCCCCCGGGCACGCAGACGCCAGCACAAATCGATTTCTTCCTGATGTGCAAAGAACCTGCCGTCCAGTCCGCCGACCTCCCAATAGATGTCGGAGCGGATGAGCAGCGCAGCACCCGTAGCCCAAAAGACATCACAGACCGTATCATACTGACCGAGGTCTGCCTCCACATTCTCGAAGATACGTCCTCGACAGAAAGGATAGCCCAGTGAATCGATGAAACCGCCTGCCGCGCCGGCGTATTCAAAATGTGTGCGAGTGTGCTCTGCCCGCAACTTGGGCTGGCAAGCGGCTACGTCGGGATGAGCATCCATATATGCCACCATAGGCTGCAGCCAACCTTCGGGCACCTCGATGTCAGAATTCAGCAGGAGGTAGTATCCATAATCCTCACCCACCCTGCTCAACGCCTGATTATAACCTTCGGCGAAACCATAGTTCTGGTCAAGTTGTATCAGAGAGACTTGTGGGAAGTCCGACGAGAGCACATCGAGGGAATCATCTGTGGAACCATTGTCGGCCACAATGATATCAGCGAGCGTATCCGGCGTGTTTGCCAGGACCGTAGGCAGGAAGCGGCGAAGCATCTCGGCGCCGTTCCAATTGAGTATGACGACAGCAGTTTTCAAAACGTATCTGTTATTCTATTATCTGTTAACTTGTTAATGTGTAAACATGTTAATGTGTTAATGCGTCAACGCGTTAATGTGTTAACTGCCACCAGGGCCGTTTCGTCTGCGTTCCAACCCGTAAATCGGAGGGGCAGTATCTCGTTGTCACAATCCGTCCCGTGATATTCCACCTTTATATAGTTGTCGGTGAAGCCATTATAGAGTCCACGGGTACGGGAGTGTTCCAACAGCACAGGACGCTCCTGACCGATAAAACGTTCGTAGAAAGCACGCAGTTTGCAATCGCTGATGGCCAGCAGTCGCTGGCTGCGCTCGTGCTTCTCATTCGGAGTGACAATATGTGGGATGCGCAAAGCCGCCGTACCGGGACGTTCGCTGTAGCTGAAGACATGGAGCTGAGAGACAGGCAATGATTCTATGAAACGTTCCGCCTCATCAAAGAGTGCCGCGGTTTCGCCACGAGTGCCCACAATGACATCCACGCCGATGAAGCAGTCTGGCATCAGTTCGCGCGCGCGCGATACCTTATTATAAAATAAAGAGGTGTCGTAGCGGCGGTGCATCAATCGCAAAACCTCGTCGGAACCCGACTGGAGAGGAATATGGAAATGAGGCATGAAGGCACGCGATGAGGCACAGAACTGCAAGATCTCATCAGTCAGCAGATTCGGCTCTATACTGGAGATGCGATAGCGCTCGATACCCTCCACCTCATCCAGTGCACGCAACAGGTCGAGGAAACTCTCGCCTGTAGTGCGACCGAAGTCGCCGATATTCACTCCCGTAAGTACGATTTCCCTGCCACCCTCGGAAGCGGCCTTACGAGCCTGGTCCACCAGTGATGCTATGCTACCATTACGGCTGCGGCCCCGGGCAAACGGTATCGTACAATAGGTGCAGAAATAATTGCAGCCATCCTGCACCTTCAGGAAATAACGGGTGCGCTCGCCGCGGGAACAGGAGGGGACAAAGACAATAGAGGAAGCATCCTCCTGCATGGCGGACACCTCTTCCCCTTGAACTGCGGCAGAAGTCAGATACTCCTTGATGATATCCACCACCCTACCCTTCTTATCCTGATCCAGGACCAGCGAAACGCCTTCAATGGAAGAAACCTCCTGAGGCTTGAGCTGAGCATAGCAACCGGTGACGACCACCAGCGCACCTGGATGCTGACGCACCATCTTGTGAATCGCCTGCCTGCATTTATGGTCAGCGACCTCAGTAACACTACAAGTATTGACGATGCAGATATCAGCATGCTCACCCTTGTGCGCGGCGCACACCCCTTCCGCCGCCAACGACTGCGCTATGGCAGAGGTCTCGGCGAAGTTCAGCTTGCAGCCCAAAGTGAAATAAGCAGCACGCTTTCCCTGGAGAATTGAAGACTCAGACACGACTATTAACTTCCGGTTTACGGGTGCAAAGATAGTGCAAACGTATGAAAACAGCAAGAAACTGCGATTTTTTAACATTTCTACATACGCCTGATTATTAACATTTTATAAAAAATGCCTAAAAAAAGTTGCAAAAAAGTGAGGCCAAAGATGAAAAAAAGTGGGTAAAAATGATACAACTTATCGAAAAAGTCCGTACCTTTGCAGCGTTTTAAGAAGCAATTGATTGTTTTACAGAATTAAAAAAGCAAAAAAGAAAATGAAAAAGGTTGCATTTATGTTCGTAGCCGCTATGGCTATTTCTTTCGCATCTTGCGGTGGTGCTCAGCAGAAGGCTGAGGAAGCTTGTGACAGCGCTCAGTGCTGCATCGACAGCGCAGCTGCCGTAGTTGAGGAAGTTGTTGACAGCGCTGCTGCTGCTGTTGACAGTGTTGTTGCTGAAGTTGTTGCTGAGTAATTAGCCACAGGTTCGGTTAGCGAACATCAACAAGAAATGAAGGGGTCTCACGGGAGTGAGGCCTTTTTTTGTGTGTTTTCATGGTTACGTATCCCATGGAAATTCATGTAACACCAGAAAACATTCGTGGAAAAGGCATGCACGATGATACGTCCCCGGCCTGTACGAAAGGACATAAACAAGAAGCCGCGGCTCTGTTGGAGTCACGGCTTCTAACTGTTATGGTTGTTGAAGTTTATGCTTCAGCGAGGGGTGCTTCGTCGAGGGCATCGAGGACCTCTGCCTCATCGGCAGCCTCATCAGCAGCAGCATCAACGGGCTGTGCCACAGGTGCCTCCACGGCGGGAGCAGGCTCTTCGGCGATGGGAGCATCGGGAACGACAGTGACGGGGATGACAACACTCACTTCCTTGTGCAGGCGGATGAATGCCTTGTGCTCTCCGACGGTCTTCACGTCCTTGATGGAGATGAGCTTGCGGTCGATGTCGAAACCGAGCTTGCTGAGTTCGTCGGCGACCTGGACGCTGTTGACGCTACCATAGATGGTACCGTTGGAGCTGACCTTCACGACGACGGTCACAGCAACGCCCTCGAGCTTGTCGGCGATAGCCTGAGCATCGGCCTTGATCTTCTCGAGCTTCTTGGCTTTCTGCTTCAGTTCTTCGGCGAGCTGCTTCTTGGCGCTCTCGGATGCGATGACACCCTTGCCCTGGGGAATAAGATAGTTACGGCCGTAGCCGGGCTTCACGTTTACGATGTCATGCTTGTAACCCAAGCCGATGACGTCTTCTTTAAGAATGATTTCCATAGTGCTTATTCCTCCTTATTATTATTTCATCATATCGGTTACGAAGGGCAGCAGGGCGAGGTGACGAGCACGCTTGACGGCCTGAGCCACACGGCGCTGGAACTTCAAGGAAGTACCGGTGATGCGGCGGGGAAGGATCTTTCCCTGCTCGTTGAGGAACTTCTTGAGGAACTCAGGGTCTTTGTAGTCGATGTACTTGATGCCGAGTTTCTTGAAACGGCAATACTTTTTCTTCTTTACGTCTACGGTAGGCGGTGTGAGATAGCGAATTTCTGACTGTGCCATAGTTTAGTCCTCCTTGATAGCTTTTTTGTTTCTTCTCTTTTCTGCATACTCTGCAGCATACTTCTCCATCTTAACAGTAAGATAACGGAGTACTCTCTCGTCGCGGCGGTAGTTGACCTCCAGCTTCTGGATAAGCGTAGGCTCAGCCTTGAACTCGACCAATGCATAGAAGCCTGTGGACTTCTTCTCGATGGGGTATGCGAGTTTCTTCAGACCCCACAGCTCTTCGTTCAGAATCTCTGCACCTTCATCGGTGAGAATCTTCTTGAACTTGTCGACCGCTTCCTTCATCTGATCGTCAGACAAAACGGGAGTTAAAATGAAAACGGTTTCGTACTGATTCATAATACGTTAATTAATGATTTAATGATATTTTTGCAAAAATGCGGTGCAAAGGTACTACTTTTTCCTGACATAACAAGCGTTTTGGGGTGTTTTTCTTCAAAAAAACATAAATTTTACCTTTCAGACGCACTTTTTGGGCAAAACGTTTCGGCATTTGAAGATTTTTGCGTTATTTTGTGCTGTCATTTCGAAGAATTGGCACAGAAAGCGAACAAAAAACAACAAAAAACATACGTCACAATGAAACTCTATTACGGTATCATCTGCGCTATTTTTGGCGCAATCATCCTCATCATCAGCTACCTCACCGGCGGTGTGGATTACAATTGGATTCAGTTCCTCGGCATCTTGTTCGTTATCGCAGGAATCGGCGTTCACATCTACGTGAATTACAAGAAGCCGCAATACGATGAGTAAGAGGTAAAGAAGAGTAAAGTAAGGGCCGCGCAACTGCGCGGCCCTTGCTGTTTCTTAGTCTTCCATCATCTGGGCAATGAGACGGTAGCCCTTGCCATGGACGTTGTTGATCTCGATGTCGGGATCGTCCTTCAGGTGCTTGCGCAGCTTGGTGATATAAACATCCATGGAGCGGGCATTGAAGTAGTTGTCGTCGATCCAGATGGTCTTCAGGGCGAGTTCGCGCTGCAGCACATCGTTGGCGTGGGCGCAGAGGAGGATCAGCAGTTCGCTCTCCTTCGTGGTGAGCTTGGTAGACTTGTTGCCGATGGTGAGGATCTGGCGCTTGGTGTCGAATTCAAACTTTCCGATGTGGTACACGGCCACGTTCTTGGTCTGCTTGCCGTGGACACGACGCAGGATGGCTTCCATACGAAGCACGAGTTCTTCCATGGAGAAGGGCTTGGTGATATAGTCGTCAGCCCCGATCTTGAATCCTTCGAAGATGTCTTCCTTCAGATTCTTGGCAGTCAGGAAGATGATGGGTACGTCCTGATTGACCTGACGGATTTCCTGAGCGAGGGTGAAGCCGTCCATCTTGGGCATCATCACATCGAGCACACACATATCGTAGGAGGTCTTCAGGAAAGCCTTGTAGCCAGCCTCGCCGTCGGGACAGAGGTCTGCATCATAGCCTTTGGCCTGGAGGTATTCGCGGAGCAACATTCCGAGGCTCTCATCGTCCTCGCAAAGTAGAATCTTCAGTTTCATTTCTTCTTGTGTCATAGTGGTAGTGGTTTTAGGGGTTGTTAATTATTATTCGAAGTTAATGTAATTATTAATCGATGAGGGGAAGGCTGATGATGAATTTGGTGCCGCGACCAAGTTCACTTTCTGCCTTGATGTTTCCGTGCATGAGTTCCACCATTCCCTTAACGTAGGCCAGTCCGAGTCCGAAGCCCTTGACATCGTGCTTATTTCCCGTATGTACGCGGTAGAAGCGATGGAAGATGTGCTTGAGGTCATCGTGCCGGATGCCTATTCCGTTGTCCTGAACGGTGATGACAAGACGCTGGCCCTGGTTCTTCGTGCTCACCGAGAGCCGCAGGGGTTCATCGTCGCGGCGATACTTCACGGCATTGTCGAGCAGGTTGAATACGACATTCGTGAAATGCATCTCGTCGACATAGATGGCGGCATCCTCTGCGTCGAGGTTCGCCTCCAGCTGTCCACCGGACTGCTGCACCTTGAGGGTGAAGGTCTTCACCACATCATCAATGATCACGTTGGCATCGACCTCGCGCTCGTTGAAGCGGATATTGCCTTTCTCATAGAGCGACATCTGCAACACCTTCTCCACCTGATAGCGCAGGCGCTTGGTCTCGTTGACAATGACGCGGGAGAGGTTGTCGATCATTGACTCGGACTTGGTGATGCTCTTATCACCCAGCATCTGAGCTGCCAGCGAGATGCTGGAGATCGGGGTCTTGAACTCATGCGTCATGTTATTGATGAAGTCGTTCTTCATCTCGGTATCGCGTTTCTGACGGGCTATCAGCCAGACGGTGAAACAGAAGGTGAAGAAGAGGATGAGCGTGAAGAACAGCGAGGGCAACATGGTGCGGGCAGCACCCAGGATATAGTTGTCCAGTTCGGGGAAATGCACTCTCAGGATTCCCATCTTCTGCGAGGGATCGTTGCGGAAAAGGGGCTGGGTGTAGCTATAGTCAGAACCCTTGGAGTCAAATTCCTCGCAGCGGTAGACTTCGACACCATTGGCATCGTAGACCGTGAAATGATAGTTCAGGGTGATACCTGCCGCCATCAGCTCGGACCGCAGGTTGGAATCCAGCAGACGGAAGTCCACGCGGTCGCGGAAGTCGCGCTCGCTGGCGTTATAAAGAATGGTGTTGATGACTTCGTCGAGCACGCCTTTTTGGTAGAGGTAGGCATTCTTCACAAACTCCTGGAAGCGCTGGCTGGCGGCATCCAAGGAGGAGGCGGGCTGCAGCGTCAGAGCCTTCGGCATGCGCGAAGGATGGATGGCCCTGGACTTCACGCGGAAGGGGGTGGCAGCAGAGTCTCCCAGTTCCAAGGCTTCCTGAATGCGTTGCTGGCTCTCCTTGTCGTTGAGGTTCTCGGCCTCAAAACCGGTCTGCTGGGCCATGGTTTCGAGGTAACGGAAGGTCTCGTTGCGCTCCAGGTCGCGACTGGTCTGATCCAAGGCACGGAAGACGGTCTCGTCGAACTGTTCCTTACGCATCTTCACCATCGCCTTCACAATCCGGCCCTGCAACAGCAGCAGGCCGAAGAAGGAAATGCCGATGACGAGGCTGATGATGATGATGGTTGTTCTTTTCATTGCGCAGAGGCGTTATTTGTCTTTTTCGGCTGCAAAGGTAGGGACTTGTCGCTTATGCACCAAACAAAGGGGGAAGATTTATCTTAACATTTTTACAAAATTAACGTATATTGTCATAGTTTTGGTGCAAATATGAAACGAATGTCCATTCAACAGCCTCTTTTTGAAGAGATTTTAGGTTGGAAAGAAGGATTTTCAGGTCAAGATGATGGGAATATCAAAAAAAGACCTTATCTTTGTGCCGAAAACAACGATAAAACGTACTCCTATGAAAAAACTTACCCTCCTTCTGCTGTCTTTTGCCTTTGCTGCAACGTCCGTCACCCAAGCGCAAGCTCAGGCGCTGCCTGAAGGTACCCAATGTCTTTTCGACACATTTGACGACTACCACGTTCCCTACCGTATTCCCGCCATCACCACCACACGCAAGGGCCACCTGATTGCCATCACCGACCGGCGCTACTGCATCCTGGATATCGGTTATGGCAAAATCGACATAGCCGCCCGCACGAGCAAGAACAACGGTCGCACCTGGTCGGCAGACACCGTGATTCAACGGGGCTCCGGAATCGAAGGTTCCGACGACTGCGGCTACGGCGATGTGGCAGTGGTGGCAGACCGCACCTCAAACCGCATTCTATGCATGTCGGTCACCGGCAATGTAATATATATATATGGTACGCGCGAGAAGCCCAACCGCATCGCCCGCTGGTACAGCCCCGACAGTGGCCGCTCGTGGACCAGGGCAGAGGATGTCACCGATGCGTTCTATCGGATGCTGCCCAACACACGTACTATGTTCATCGGTTCCGGGCGTATCATGCAGAGCCGCATCGTCAAGAAAGACAAATACTACCGCCTGTATTGCTCGGTACTGACGCGCACACAGATGGACCAGGAGGATGTGGCCTGCAACTACGTCATCTACAGCGATGACTTCGGCCAGTCGTGGAACATTCTGGGTGCCACCAGCCTCGACGGCAAAGACAGCCCCTGCGTGGGCGGCGACGAGCCGAAATGCGAGGAACTGCCCAACGGCGATGTCGTCCTCTCCTCCCGCAAGTGGTATGGCCGCTATTTCAACGTCTATCACTTCACGGACTTCAGGAACAATCAGGAAGCGGGCAGCTGGGGCCAGTGCGTAGCCAGCCACGATGTGGAAGGGGGCATCCGCACAGGAAAGACGTCCTGCAACGGAGAAATCATGCTGGTGGATGCTCATGAGACGGGCAGCCGACGTCCCGTGAAACTGATGCTGCAGAGCCTGCCTTTCGGCGACAACCGCACCAATGTAGGATTCTGGTACAAGGAGATTCTGGAAAACGGCATCTACTCACCGCTGGCCTTCGCGCACAACTGGACATGCGGCATGCAGGTCAGCCATCAGTCGTCGGCGTATTCTACAATGACGCTGCAGAAAGACGGCCGCATCGCCTTCTACTGGGAGGAGGAACTGCTGGACAACGGATTTGATATGATGTACGCCCCGCTCTCCATCAGCCAGATCACGAACGGCCAATACTATTAAGATGTCCCGTCGTCCCGGCCCATTCGTCCCTTCATCTCCGCTTTTGCGTCCCTTCATCTCCGCCCTCATGACCTGACGTTTTCTACCCAACGACCAGACGTCTTCCACCCTGCGACAGGACGAGTTCTGCCGAGCGACCTGACGACTCAGAAAAATCCGCCCGTCTCTTACGATTAAGGGACGGGCGGAATGGTATATTACGTTGAGAAATACGGGTTATTCCTTGCGGTCTTCGATGTTGTCGCCTTCCGTAGGCTTGAGCTTGGAGAAATCATCGAGGCCGTTTTCGATGAGGATATCGTACCACTGAAGCAGTTTCTTCACGTCGGAAGGAAACACGCGGTCGCGGTCGAAGGCGGGAAGCACCTCGCCGAGGTACTCAAAGAGCTGTTCCTTCGAAGCCTTCTTGGCATCGAGGCTGCACTTGCCACCCTGTTCTTTCGCCTTGATAGCTGAGAGTACATCTGCCAGAGGCACTTCCTCCTCATCAGTATACATGGCGATATCTGCCAACGAGATGACACGGTCGGTAGAGAACGCTGGGAAGCGCTGATGCTTGGCATCCAAGCTCTCGACGATGAGATTGCGGTTTCCACGCGATACGAGTTTGTAGAGTCCGGGCTTGCCGGAGATTGCTAAAATTGTTTCGAGCATTTTCAGTTTTCTTTATGTTTGAATGTTTCTATGAATTCTATCAGTTGGGGCACCACATCGCGACCGTCGTTGATGAGTACGAAGTCGGCAGCACGAAGTCTGACGTCCTCAGCGGTCTGCCGCGCCATTCGCTGCCGCACCTGTTCCTCTCCTACCCCATCGCGCTGCATGGCACGTCGCAGTCGCAGTTCTTCCGGGGCTGTGACCAGCAACAGGCAGTCTACGGCATCGCCAAACCCCGCTTCCAACAGGATGGCACTCTCCAGAGCGACATCACCCTCCTGGGCTGCAGCCCAACGCAGGAAGTCGGCCTTAACGGCCGGATGAACGATGCCATTTATCGTGGCAGCATGGTCCTCAGAAGCAAAGAGGTAGCGTACCACAACCGGCTTGCACAGCCGTCCCGACTCGTCGTAAACCTCGTCCCCCAGCAGGGCAACAAGCTTCTGGCGAATCTCCTCGGACTCGACCATGAGGCGGCGGGCTTCCTGGTCGCTGTCATAAACAGGGATGCCGAAGTGTGAAGTCAGCAACCGCGCGACATAACTCTTGCCACTGCCGATACCTCCTGTGATACCTATTCTCATTCTTCTGTCTGTTCTATCAGGAACTGGACCGTTTCGGGCTGAATGCGCACTTGCGACACGCCTTCCGGCACTGACCTCAGCTGCAGCGGCAGGATGGAATCCGACAGAGCCATCAGCTCCTCATACGTTGCCGTGAGGACGAAATTATCTTCGGTGATATTCTTATAGTCCTTGGCGCCCACACGGAAGGAGACGGTAGCCATCGAGGGGAACGTGCGCAAGGTTAGACCTGCGGGGAAGTTGGTTCCAACAATGGGCACTTCGACTCTTTTCTCAGTATATACGTCCACCTCGGCTGTCACCGTAACCTCAGCAGGCACACATTTCATGCCTTTGAGAGAAGCCAGCGGCACCTGCTTGACGGTTGTCTGGGAGAGATTTGTCAGCGAGGTGGAAACGGTATAGACGGCAGGCAACGAATCGAGGAAGTGCTCCTCGGCCCAGACGGTGACGGAATCAGGCTCCACCTTCAATCCAGCCAGATAGGAGAAAGCGTCGGCCTCGACATGACCGACAAACTCCACAGGCACCAGCTTGCTGACGCCTCGCGTGAAGTAGTATTCAAGCGTGTCGGGACGAATCGTCACGACGCGTGTTGAGGCATCCAACGAGGGTTGAAGCAGCTTCTCCAATTCTGTATGCGGCAGGATAACACGTCCGTAGGACCCGCCGTTATCGTACTGCGAGAAGTCTATCGTCAGGCTGCGACCGCCGAAATGAGCATAGTAGCGAATCAGCGAAGTACCTTTGTCGCGGACTACCACCTCAATGGGTGATGGCAACTCAGACGTGATGACCGTACCCTCTGGCACATTATCCAGCACGAGGTCATAATCTATTTCCAACTCGTTGGTCTCGTTGAGGGCCTGCATCAGCCAGAATCCTGCGGACAGCAGTACGAAGAAGGCAAAGACAAGGGCTTCCCTGCTGAGCCTGCTCAACAGGAAAGTCTTGAAGCTTTCTAAGAAACGGCTGAACCGCGAGCTGTCCATGGAAGCAAAGAATTACTTGCTGTAGTTATCCACGCCGGTAGCGCCGCCCGTAGCGAAGACGCTGTTGCGGTCCACGCGAACGCGCACGCCGTTGGCGATCTCCACCGTCAGCACACTGTTCACTTCGTCCACATCACGAACGACACCATAGATGCCGCCGGCAGTAACGATTTCCTGGCCTTTCTCGATGGAGTTGCGGAATTTCTGGATTTCCTTTTGCTTTTTCTGCTGCGGACGGATCATGAAGAAATACATGATGGCGAACATGGCAACAAGCATCAGAATCATTCCGAGGCCACCATCACCTTGGGAGGTCTGAAGAAGAATAAGAAGTGTTTGCATAATAAAAAGTAATGTTTATGTGATTAATATTCAATCAGTCCTGATCGTCATCATCCATAGCCTTATCCGATAAGGCATCCTCTGATTCCGGGGAGTCTGTCATCTGTTTGCGGATCTTGCCCTCGTCAATCAGGCGGCGGGCAATGGCATCCAGCATACCGTTGACATAGCGGCTGCTCTGGGGAGTGGAATACATCTTGGCAATCTCCACATATTCATTGATGCTGACCGAGACAGGGATGGCGGGGAAGGTGCAGATCTCGGCCAACGCCGTCTGCATGATGATGAGGTCCATCAGCGCCACGCGGTTGAGGTCCCAGTTATGCAGCATTTGCGAAATCATCATCCGATAGTTCTCGGAGCCCAGCAGCGAAGCACGGAACAGACGTGTGGCGAACTCGCGGTCCTCATCGTCCTTGAACTCCGGCAGCAACTTCTGCCGCGCCCCCATCTTGGGGTCGAAACGTTTGATGGTCTTCAGCACAAAGGTATCTACGATGAAACGGTCGTCGTTCCAATAGAGGCTCTTGTCCTCCAGGATCTGCTCCAAGTCCTCGTTGTCCACAAAGACGGTACGATATAACTTGCGCCAGAAGTCGCGGTCGGCAGCGTACGTCGGCTCGGTAGGATCTGCCATCCATTCTTTGTAGACGTCAGATTCGATAATCTGATTATAGAGTCTGCGTACGAAATCCTCTTCATCGGCCCATGTCTTCTTCTGGTCCTCGCTGAACTCCAGCAGCTGCTGGTTCGACTGCAGCTGGGCCATAAACTGGTTATCTATAAACTTAGTGCTTGGAGGTTCCCCCTCTCCCAAACGGCGATAGCGGTTTGCAGCCGTCTCCACCCTGCGCTCAGCGACACGATTGACGGCCACCATCAGGGACAACATATAAAGATATAAATCATAAGCCTTGGAAAGGCTGAACCCTAGTTCTTTCAGAGCAATATCAAGATTGCCGTTTCCATTTTGGTAGTAAGCGTACGAAAGCTGTACTACTTTCAGTCGGATTAGTTCTCTATTTACCATAAACTTCTTGATTCATCGGAGTGCTTTTCTCCGATTTCGAGTGCAAAAGTAGTCATTTTAGAGGAAAAAGTCATGCTTTATGCGAAGTTTTTCAACTTTTTTTAGGTCGTTCGGCTAATTATGGCTAATTTTGTCAACCAAAACAGATGATTTAACCATTAGGAAAGACAAATGAAAGAAAGTTTTAACCATCCAGGAGGTCACGAAAAGGACATCCTCTTCTCTCGCACCATCAAGGCGGGAAAACGTATTTATTACGTCGATGTGAAGCAGAACAGCCGCAATGACATGTATCTCTCGCTGACAGAAAGCAAGAAGATTGTCTCCGGCGATACTGAGATGCCACAGTTCAGCTACGAGAAGCACAAGATCTTCATCTACCCCGAAGATTTCGAGAAGTTCTCAACGGCTATCGCTGACGCCATGAAATATATCTTCGAGCAGAACGGGCACGTAGAACAGCGACCGGAGCCGGAGGACGGCGAGATCAAGCTCGAAGACATCGAGTTCTAAGACGACACTTCGTCTCTAAGACAACGATGAGGAGCCCCTTTCTCGCGCGCGTACATTAATTATATACTTCATCCGCACACGACTCTTCACAAGAAGACAATATTACTGAAAACAATGGCGGCCCGCTCCCAATCGAGCAGGCCGCCATATTTCTTGTTATGTCATCTAAGATGTTGCAGACTTAGAAGCGGATGAGGCGGAAGTTCAGTTCAACATTCCACTTGTCATCCTTGTCGTTGATGGTGCTGATCAGGGTCAGCCAGCACTCACCTTCGTAAGCTCCAGAGGTATAGATCTTCACACGAGCCTTACCGTCCTTGATGAAGTCGTTGTCCTTGGATTTCTCATCATCCCAAGTGATCTGGAGTTCTGCACCATTGTCCTTCCAGGCAGAGGTGGTCTTCCAGGTAGCAGCATAAGACTTCTTGTTCGTGAAAGCAGCAGAGAACTTGTAGGTGCCGAAGAAAGCAACCTTCTGAAGGACATAGCCCTCGAGATCCTCGTCGATGTTACAGCCTTTCTCTTCTGCGAACTCCTTCATCTCCTGGAAGTTGGCACCAGCCCATTCCTTGGTAGCAGTACCGGGATCTTTGACGGTCTGGCCGTTTTCCACAACCTTGGTCAGGTTGATCTTAGTTCTGAAGGGCTTCCAGTCGCAAAGCAGGAGGTCAGCACCAGAGGCAGAAGCAGTGGTCTTCTTTGCCGTTACGGTCACCTGATCCTGACCCACAGTGATCTGTACATCATAAGAGCTGCCATTCACGTTAACTTTGAACTGATAGGTCTGGCCATCAGGAGCGGTGACCGTGTAGACACCATTATTTTCGGTGTAAGTACCAACGATGTATTCTACGTTGCCGTTGCCATCCTTCTGCTCGATGATGGCGCTGTTGCCTTCACCGAAGGAAACGCTCTGGATGGGAGTCTCCTGAGAGGAGAAGGTGTAAGTAGCAGCCTTGGCTTTGTTGGGAGCCTCGGGGAATTCATAAGAACCGCCGCCTTCGTTGTCGTCGCTACCGCAAGCAGTGAAGCCAAGAGGCAGAGCTACTGCCATCAGGGCGACAAATAATTTGTTCAGTTTCATTGTTTTCTTTTGTTTTTTTAATAGGGTTAACTAATTGATATCTAAGTTATGTTTAGAAGAAACGACCTGTGAGACGAATATTCAGTACGGGCCACACCTTCACCTTGTTCATAATATCGAAAGCCTTGTCAACATCTTTGTTGAAGCTTTCGTCGAAATGGAAATCACTGGATTCCAGTTCCATCCACTGCGTCTGCCTACCAGCCATGGTGGTCAGCGAAGCCAAACCTTCCAACCTGGGTCTGCCATGAATCTGAACGCCGAGGTCAAAGGCCACGTTCACACGCTTCTTGGGGATAGCACGACCAAAGCCAATACCAAAGTAAGGCTTCACGACATTCGTCTTCAAACGCAAATCGAGAATACCTGTGGCAGGATCTGCTTCTACAATCCACTGTTCACCGTTCGGCAGGTTCTTGCTAATACCAGCACCAATGGGGCTGAGGGGATCTTCCTTGAAGCTGGCGGTGACGATATCGCCGCGACCAATGAACAGACCTGCTGTCACATGGAAGGAGTTCTGCTGACGGAAAGGATAGAAATCATAAAGTATCTTACCATCAACCTTATGGAACTTAGCTGATACATCTCCATCGCCGTGTTTGCCGTTGAGGGTGTAGCCCACGGACTTGTTCACCTTGATGCCAGGGAAGAAGTTCACACCTGCACGAAGAGCGCCCCACTCGGTAATGGGCGTGGCAACCTCAATTCCGATTCCATCAGTACCCACAGAGATGTTACCACCGAGATGAGTGAACATGTAGTCATCCTCTACGGTCTGGGCTTTCATGCTACCTGCTGCAACGAACAGTAACATGACAAAGAGAGCTGAAAATCTTTTCATACGATTAACTTTTATTGGTTATTAAATTATCATCTATCACTTAAAATCGCTGCAAAGATAGGTGAAAAAGGAGTACGATACAACTTTTTTGCACATAATTTAGCTTTCTAACACAAAAATCAACGATTCTTGTTCAAAATTGACAAAAAAAGTTCCATTTCTTATATATTTTTAAATAGTAAATAGTATCTTTGCCCCCAAAAGACGAAGAAAAGCATTCATACACGCAAATATTTTCTAATAATTGATAATTCTCAACCTATGATCGAACGAAAACTTATCAAAGGAATAGCCTCCCTATTGTTGGGGATGGCCATTCTCGCAGCATGCGTCGACAACAAGTACGACCTCAACAATCTCGATTTGACGGTACAGACTGGCAAGGGCGGACGACTGACCTTGCCCAGCAGCAGTACGGGCGACATCAAGCTCGGAAACATCTTCAGTCTTAACGACGGCAGCGCTGTGGAGGAGATTGATGACGAGTATTTCCTCAACACCGAAGGAAATACCGATCCCACCAACATCAGGATCAACGTCATCTCTATTCCAAAACCATCGGATTTGTCTTTCGGGGCAAGTCTGGACTGGACAGAGAGCGAAAACAACAAGCACATTAAAGCCAGAATCCGAAGAGCACCGACGGAGATTGATACCATCTTCAAGTACAAGATCGACGACCTCGCCAAGTCCAAGATTGAGAATGCTGAGACGACCAGTCCCATCAGCTCTGATGTCATCAGTATCAAAGGTATCGGATTCTCGGCAACAACCATCCGAGTAGAGGTAAAGATTCAAGGCACCAACGTCGACATTTTTAAGAACCTGCATTTCAAAGATCTGGTTATGCACCTTCCGGTGGGACTGAATGTAACGAGTTGTAGGTTCAAAGACACTGAAGTGCTCAACACGAATGCTGCCAGAATGAAGGCGCACAACGAAGGTATCATAGATATCACTACCCTCCTCAATGGCAACACTGAATACAGCCCCAACGACCCTCAGCCATTATCCATCGACTTGACATTCGATTACGCTGATGTGACGACGACCACCGCTACTGATCCCAAGCACAAGGGAGCCTACTTCAACCCCGAGGCACATTCAGCCAAGTTGGTGGGCGACATCCAGTTGGCAGGATTTGCATATGGTATTCTGGGGGATATCGACCAAAACGCTGTTGTCACCAAGGCCACGGATTTTGTAAAAGGCGGCGGTTCAGGCATCACCCTCGACGACATCACCTCCAAGAACTGGGATAAGCTGGTCAAGGTACTGGTACCCCGTTTGGATTTCAAAGGATCTGGTAACTTCACCAGCGCCATCGAAGTCAACCGCTTCACGGGCGAAGTGCAGCATGACATCAACGACATTAAGCCCATCGAGCTCAACGACCTGCCGGACTTCCTGACCTACGACGATAATACGCCTGAAGATGAGCGTGCAAAACTGGATCTCTATAACCCACAGGTCTTCCTAAAGTTGAGCGTTCATTCCAAGAATAATAATTACTTCGACCAATCGATGAAGACCGGCGTTCGTCTGGAGGCCTTCCTCAACGGAAAGACGGCTCCGATAGCTACGGCCAACACGGGAGAGCTGACCTTCCAGGCACCGGCCAACCAGAAAGACTTTGTCCTGCTGAAGCGCGTCTACTCCAATCCGGAGGTCACCAAGGACAACACCCGTCTGCCCAAGGAGTACGACAACCCCACAGACAAGGCCGCGATGGAAGATATCTATGTTCCTGACTTAGGCAAACTGTTATTGAACGTGCCCAATCGCGTGGAAGTCTACGGTTACGCCTCCGACCCCATCCATGTGAAAGTCAGTTGCACCGACTTCCGCCTGCCACAGGACATTGACATCGACTTCGAATACAAGGTCTTCACCCCGCTGTCCTTTGGCGAGAATTTCCGTATCGTCTACAGCGGCACGGAAAATGAACTGGCCGACGACCTCGACGACATCAAGGATTTGGACTTCGGAGGACTGGAGATCACAGCTCGCGTTTCCACCGACCTGCCGCTCCCCCTCACCCTCAGTGTCATACCGCTCGACATCTATGGAGCAGATATCAACAGCGGTAGCCAGAAACTGATTGTCAATAGTGTCACGATTCCTGCCAAAGCCGACAACTACCCCATCTTAATCAATCTGAAGCCTGCGGAGGGCTACACCATCCGCGACTTCATCCGCGGTCAGAATGCGCAGGGACAGAAGGTTCCGCAATTCGATGGTATAAAATACAAGGCCGTTCTCGCCGGCTCACAGCAGGGCGAAACGCTACGCACTTCCCAGAAACTGGTGCTGAAGAACATACTCGTTTCACTTGTGGACGGAGTAACATACTACGACGAAAAGAAATAGACCTACACCTTTATTAATATATAAATCTTATGAAAACGATGAAAAAGAATATTAGAAAGGTGTTGGCAGTTGCCATCAGCCTGATTGCGACCTCCGTCACTGCCCAGCAAGAACTCAGCAGTGCCTATTTCATGGAAGGTGCCATCTTCCGTCATGAACTCAACCCGGCCTTCGACAACCAGCAGAGCTACTTCTCGTTCCTGCCTCTCGGCCATCTGGGTGTCGGAGTAAAAGGAAACTTTGGTCTCAAGGACCTGCTCTTCTACCGCAATGGAAAGACCGTCACCTACCTGCATCCCGAGGTAAGTCTGTCAGAAGCCCTCGACGGGCTCCAGGAGAACAACCGTATGGTCTTCAACCTCAAGACACAGATTGTAGGCGTAGGCTTCGAAGGCATCGGTGGTTTCAACACCATCGGAATTAATCTCCGAGCTTATGGTGGAGTCCGTGTTCCCTATGACCTCTTCGACCTCACTAAGAATTTGCAGAACAAAAGCTACAACGTCAGCGGTGTCAGTGAACATGTGCAATCCTACGTGGAACTGGCCCTGGGACACAGTCATCAGATTAATGAGAACTGGCGCGTGGGTGCAAAGATGAAACTGCTGTTCGGTGCAGCACGTGTCCACTCAGAGTTAGAGAGCCTCACGCTGGACTTGCAAGCCCCCGACCAATGGACAGCCACAGCCCACGCCACCGTGGAGGCCAACGTGACGGGTCTCCAAATCACCACGAAACATGAGAAGTATGAGGACGAGAAGCGTAACACAAAGGTTGATCCGCAGACAGGAGAGAAATATGGCTACGACAGTTTCGACAAAATAGAGATGAAGCATCCCGGGCTTGGAGGATTTGGTATGGCGTTCGACCTCGGTGCGGAATACGACTTCGCCGACCTCTGTCCCGGGCTGAAAGCGAGTCTAGCACTGCTTGACCTGGGCGGTATTCATTGGAAAGAAAGCCACACCATCGTGAATAGCGGCAAGGATTTCCAGTTTACCGGCTTCAACAAGATTTCCGTCGAGGAATCTGACGAACAACGTGCTCAGAACGGCACCAAGAAGTTCAACGATCAAGTAAATGAACTCACCGACCGCCTGAAGGATCTCTACAACCTCGAAAACCAGGGTAACCTCGGAGGTTCTGGACATGGCATCGGAGCCACATTGAACATTGGTGTTGAATACGCTCTCCCGATGTATGACAAGGTGCGCTTCGGTTTCCTCTCCACCACCCGCATCCACGGCGATTTCAGCTGGAACGAGGAACGCCTCAGCGTCAACTATGCCCCTTGTAATTTCTTCGACATGAACATCAATGGTGCTTTTGGCAGCTTTGGAGGCAGCTTCGGCTGGATGCTGAACCTGCACCCCGTAGGTTTCAACCTCTTCCTCGGTATGGACCATCATTTCGGAAAACTCAGTAAACAGGGCATCCCGCTCAGCACTAACGCCGATTTCTCCTTCGGCATCAGTTTCCCGCTGACGAAGCCGAAAGCGAAACCCGAGAAGCCCAAGTACAAGTCGCAGACCAACCTGCCGGAACTGAATCCCCAGCTGTTACCGAAAGTCACACCATAACAAAATCGATGCTTTAAAACAAGATATGATAAAAAGACGCGAAGAAAGCAACATTTTCTTCGCGTCTTTTCGTCTTTTCAAACCTTTTTACGTATCTTTGCACCGCAAAACAAGAAACAACACTTTACCTCATTATGGCAATCTTCTTTTTCCGCACCCCGCAGCAGAACATCATCGCCACTCAGGCGAATCACCAGCTCTGCCAGGAAGAAATCGACAAACTATGCTGGCTTTATGGTGAAGCCACACTGATTGAAGGCAACACGCTCGAAGGATTCTTCGTCGGCCCACGCCGCGAGATGATAACTCCCTGGAGCACCAACGCAGTAGAAATCACGCAGAACATGGCACTCAGCGGCATCACCCGCATCGAGGAGTTCTTCCCTGTAGAGAGTGCCGACGCTGACCATGACCCCATGCTCCAGCGCCTCTACAAAGGCCTCGACCAGGAGGTCTTCACCGTAGATATCCAACCCGCAGCAATCCAGATTATCGAGAACCTCGAAGAGTACAACGAGCAGGAAGGCCTGGCGCTCTCGCCCGAGGAAATAGAATACCTCCACGACGTAGAACGTCAGCTGGGGCGTCCCCTGACAGACAGCGAGGTCTTCGGTTTCGCACAAATCAACAGCGAGCACTGCCGCCACAAGATTTTCGGTGGCACCTTCGTCATCGACGGACAGGAAATGCCCAGCAGCCTCTTCGCGATGATCAAGCGGACCACACAGGAGAATCCCCACAAGATCATCTCTGCCTACAAGGACAACGTGGCTTTTGCCGAAGGACCTGTTGTCGAGCAGTTTGCACCGCAGGACCAGTCCACCAGCGATTATTTTGTCATCAAGAATATCGAGAGTGTCATCAGCATCAAGGCAGAGACACATAACTTCCCGACGACCGTAGAGCCCTTCAACGGAGCTTCGACAGGTACGGGTGGCGAGATTCGCGACCGTATGGGAGGCGGCACAGGTTCGTGGCCCATCGCCGGAACGGCCGTCTATATGACCTCCTACCCCAGCAGCCAGCGTCCCTGGCTCTACCAAACGCCCGAGCAGATCCTCATCAAGGCTTCGAATGGTGCCAGCGACTTCGGCAACAAGTTCGGCCAGCCACTTATCACGGGTTCTGTCCTCACCTTCGAACACGAAGAGAACGGCGAACAGTACGGCTATGACAAGGTCATCATGCTGGCCGGCGGTGTGGGTTACGGCACCAAGCGCGACTGCCTGAAGGGCACACCGCAGAAGGGGAACAAGATTGTCGTGGTAGGTGGCGACAACTACCGCATCGGACTTGGCGGAGGCTCGGTATCGAGTGTGGATACCGGCCGCTACAGCAGCGGCATTGAATTGAACGCCGTGCAGCGTGCCAACCCCGAGATGCAGAAGCGCGCCTATAACCTCGTGCGCGCCCTGTGTGAAGAAGAGGTGAACCCCGTTGTCTCCATTCACGACCACGGCTCTGCCGGCCACGTCAACTGCCTCAGTGAACTCGTTGAGGACTGTGGCGGTCTTATCGATATGACCAAGCTGCCTATCGGCGACCCGACGCTATCCTCGAAGGAGATCATTGCCAACGAGAGCCAGGAGCGTATGGGACTGCTCATTCAGGAAGAACACCTCGAACACGTACGCAAGATTGCTGAGCGTGAGCGTGCTCCGCTCTACGTCGTCGGCGAGACAACGGGCGATGCCCACTTCGCTTTCGAACAAGGCGACGGTATCCGGCCCTTCGACCTCGATGTAGCCCAGATGTTCGGTCACTCGCCGAAGACGGTGATGGTGGACGAGACGGTCGAACGTCGTTACGAGGACGTAACGACAGAAATGTATAATGAACAATGTATAATGTATAATAAGGCTGGTGCTGTGCGAACAAATGAAGGCACCATTGCTGCAACGCAGCACGATAATTATTCATTATCAATTATCAATTATACATTAAAGAAAGTCCTTTCTTTAGAGGCCGTGGCTTGCAAGGACTGGCTCACGAACAAGGTCGACCGTTCCGTGACTGGCAAGATTGCCCGCCAGCAGTGTCAGGGTGAGTTGCAGCTGCCACTGTCGGACTGTGGCGTCGTAGCCCTCGACTACCGCGGCCGGAAAGGTATTGCCACTGCACTCGGCCACGCCCCACAAGCAGGCCTCGCCGACCCCGCAGCAGGTTCTGTGCTCTCCGTTGCCGAGAGTCTGACGAATATCGTCTGGGCACCGCTGGCCGAAGGTCTCGACAGCGTAAGCCTCAGCGCAAACTGGATGTGGCCCTGCCGCTCACAGAAAGGTGAGGACGCCCGACTCTATCGTGCCGTAGAAGCCCTTTCGGAGTTCTGCTGCGCCCTGGAAATCAACGTCCCGACAGGTAAGGACAGCCTCTCGATGACCCAGAAGTACCCCGATGGCACAAAGGTCATTGCTCCTGGAACCGTCATTGTCACCTCCGGCGGCGAAGTCAGCGATATCCGCAAGGTCGTCAGCCCCGTGCTGGCCGATGAGCCGAAATCCGCACTCTACCATATCGACTTCTCGTTCGATGAACTGCGCCTCGGAGGCAGCGCCTTTGCCCAGAGTCAGGGAAAAGTGGGCTCAGATGTTCCCACCTGCACCAACCCCGAATATTTCCGCGACGCATTCAACGCCGTTCAGGAATGTGTCCGCAAGGGTCTTCTTCTCGCTGGACACGACATCAGCGCCGGCGGTCTCATCACCACCTTGCTGGAGATGTGCTTCGCCAACACCAAGGGCGGTATGAAGATCAACCTCGTCAACTTCGAGACGAATGACATCCTGAAGATCCTCTTTGCCGAGAACCCCGGCGTCGTCGTACAGGTCAGCACCAAGGACGAAGAAGAATTCAAGAAACTGATGGACGAGGCCGGAGTGGGATATATTTATATAGGTACGCCCGCGCGCGACCGCAGCATCCGCATCCGCAAGGGTGACTTCGAAGAGACATTGGATATCGACCAGCTGCGCGACGTATGGTACGCCCCCTCCCACCGCCTCGACTGCAAGCAGAGCATGAACGGCTGTGCCGACCAACGCTTTGAGAACTACAAGCACCAACCGCTTCAAATCCAGCTCCCCAAGCACTTCACCGGCAAACTCAGCCAATACGGCCTCAACCCCGACCGATGGAAAGAAGGTCCTGTGTCGGGCGATGCCGCCAAAGTCAAGGCTGCCATCATCCGCGAGAAAGGCACCAACGGTGAACGCGAGATGGCCTACTGCCTCTACCTCGCTGGCTTTGAGGTAAAGGACGTCATGATGACCGACCTCATCACTGGTCGCGAGACACTTGATGACATCCAGATGATAGTCTTCTGCGGCGGATTCTCGAACTCCGACGTTCTCGGTTCTGCCAAAGGCTGGGCCGGCGCCTTCCTCTACAACCCGAAGGCCAAAGCTGCCCTCGACCGCTTCTACGCCCGTCCCGACACACTCTCACTGGGAATCTGTAATGGTTGCCAGCTGATGGTGGAGCTGAACCTGCTCGGACTCACCGGCGAGGAAAAGATGTTGCACAACAACAGCCATAAGTTCGAGTCCGGCTACCTCGGCCTGACGATTCCTGAGAACAAGAGTGTGCTCTTCGGTTCACTCTCCGGCTCCAAGCTGGGTATCTGGGTGGCTCACGGCGAAGGTAAGTTCCGCTTGCCGCAGCCCGAGAGTTCTTATAATGTGGTTGCCAAATACAGCTACGACGGATATCCCGCCAATCCTAACGGTTCGGACTACAGCGTGGCAGGCCTCTGCTCCGCCGATGGTCGTCATCTGGCAATGATGCCGCACTTGGAGCGCGCCATCTTCCCCTGGCAGTGTGCCTACTACCCAGCCGACCGCCGAATGGACGAGGTGACACCTTGGATTGAAGCATTCGTGAATGCACGTAAGTGGTGTGAGAAAGGCCTCTCCCCCAACCCCTCCCCTGTTAGGGAGGGGAGATAAGCAACCTTCCGCCAAATGAATCCTCTATCAAATAATCAAGAATCATCCAGCCAATCTACTCCCCGCCCCAACAGGGGAGGGGTTGGAGGAGGGGCTTTGTCTTTATTCGCCACCTTCTTCCACATCGGTCTCTTCACCATCGGAGGAGGCTATGCGATGATTCCGCTGATTGAAGCCAAGGTGGTGGACGAGAAGCAGTGGATCAGTCGCGAGGAACTGCTGGACCTGATGGCGGTGGCACAATCCTGTCCGGGCATCTTCGCCGTGAACATCGCCATCTTCATCGGCTACAAGATTCGCGGCGTTTGGGGAGCCCTCATGTCGACCCTCGGTTGCATCCTCCCCTCGTTCCTCATCATTCTTGCCATTGCCCTCTTCTTCCGTCAGTTCCAGGACAACCCATGGGTAGCCCGTGCCTTCCGCGGCATCCGCCCGTGTGTTGTTGCCCTCATCGCTGCTCCGACGTTCAAGATGGCAAAAGCCGCTAAGATTGGTTGGACCAACGTGTGGATTCCTGTCCTCGGTGCCTTCCTCATCTGGATGTTCGGCGTCTCTCCCATCTGGGTCATCGTCGCCGCCGGCCTCGGCGGATATCTGTATGGAAAATATATAATAAATGTATAATTTATAATGTATAATGTATAATTAGCACGCCGTTCCGGCGTTAGGCTTTCAAAATGATATGAAAGATAATAATATTCTAGCAGATAAAAGTTTGGATTTTGGCGTTAGGACTGTTAATTGTTACAAATTCTTATGCAAAGAGCAAAAGGAATTTGTCATGTCTAAACAAATGTATAGAAGTGGGACTAGTATTGGCGCTAATATTCATGAGGGGCTACAAGCTCAAAGTAAGCCAGATTTCATTAGTAAGATGGGGATAGCACTGAAAGAGGCCTGTGAAACTTCGTATTGGTTAAAGCTTTTAGTTCGAACTAAATATATCAACCAGACCATGTATCAGTCTCTATCTACTGATTGTGATGAATTAAGCCGCCTATTAACTGCCATTATTAAGTCCGCTCGTGAAACTGAATAACCACACGCAGCCAATTATACATTATACATTATCAATTATACATTAGAATGATCTTCTTTCAACTCTTCTACACCTTCTTCCTCATAGGCCTCTTCGGCTTCGGCGGTGGCTATGCCATGATCTCTATGATTCAGGGTGAGGTCGTCACGAACCACCATTGGATGACAATGGGTGAGTTCACGGATATCGTGGCCGTTTCGCAGATGACACCCGGCCCCATCGGCATCAACTCCGCCACCTACGTCGGATATACCGCTGTCGTCAACGCTGGTGGAGAGCATTGGATGGGCATCCTCGGCTCTGCCACGGCCACCTTTGCCGTCGTCCTGCCCTCCTTCATCCTGATGTTGGTGATTTCCAAGTTCCTGATGAAATACAAGAACCACCCCATGGTAGAGAATGTATTCCTGGGGTTACGCCCTGCTGTCGTCGGTCTCCTCGCTGCAGCCGTCCTCTTGCTGATGACCCCCGAGAACTTCTCCACGCCTGTGGAGTCCCCCTGGCAGTTCTGGATCAGCGTTGCCATCTTCGTCTTCACCCTCATCGCCTGTCAGGTCTACAAAATCAGTCCCATCCGCACCCTCCTCTTCTGCGCACTCGTAGGAATACTGTTATTTTAATGTATAATTGATAATGTATAATGTATAATTATTATGCCGTTCCGGCGTTAAAGTTTTCATTGCGCCAGCCTAATTATACATTATACATTATTAATTATACATTAAAAAAGCATTAGCCTCAGCGCCCCCTCTTCTGCCACATCATAGACGGGCCACCCTACCCTCGCGGCATCTGCCTTGAGAGCTGAGCGCTGCCACCTTGCCAGGCTGGCATCCAGCACCAGCAATCTCGGATGCCAGCATTCCGCCACCTTCCCCAATACTCCACCCCTGAATCCGCGGGTAATCCAGAGGACATCGACCTCGTGGCCCGACGGTTTCCCGTCTTCTATCCGCTTCCCAGCTTCTGTCTGCATCCCGTCTTGTTCCTCTGAGGACGTGTGTTCAGCGGTTCCGCCGCTGAAATCTCCATCTACCATCACCACCTTCATCCCCTTCACCGCCAGGCTTCTTCTTCCTTTCAGCACTACCGGCTCCTCCGTCAGCCTCCGCTTCCAGAAACTCTTGGCGATATACTGCATCCCTGAGTCGGCGCGCTCCGGCTCTGGCATCAGCAGCCAGCTCTGCTTCGGCGAGGCGATGAGATGCAGAGCCGGACAGGCACGATTATGATACACCACCAACTGCGGCTCTGCCTTACGACTCCAGAAATCCGGGATGACAGCTCCCGGCAGCGACGTCTCTACCCGCATCACCCACAGCTGTGCCGCCACCAGCCAGCCGACACCCTTTGCCAGCCACGCAGCTCCGGCCGTCCACACCAGTCCTACCAGCATCACCGCCAAGGCGCCATAGACCAACAAAGTCGTCAGCGGCACTAACACGATACTGAACAGAGCTCCATACAGCGGATACTGATGGAAATAATAACACACCAGCGGCCACGTCAGCAGTTGCGCACACACCGAAACCGCCAGCAGTTTCATCGGCTCCAACAGATAATAACGATCCAGGCGGAAAAGAACAAAGCGCCAGTCTTTATAGCACCACTTGATAAACGGCTGATAGAACAGCAAGATGCCTGCCACAGCCAGGCACGACAGCTGAGCACCCACATCAAAGAAATATACGGGACGCAACAACAGCATCACCAGCACCGTGACCAACAAGATATTCAAGCCCTGATGACGGCGTTGCAGACATGAAGTAAGCATCAGCAGTGTGGTCATCAACGAAGCCCTTACCAACGAGGGCGGCAGCCCAGCCACGAAGGCATAGCCCCACACAAACAGCACGACAAACACCACCAGCGGCCAACGCCAGCGCGAATATACCAGCCGGGTGGTAAGCAGGGTGATGAAGATTCCCACGATGATCCCCAGATGCAAACCTGATAGTGCCAGGAGATGACTGGCACCAGCTGCGGCATAGAGGTCGCGGGTGTCGCGACTCAACGCCGAGCGGTCACCAAGCGTTATTGCCGCCACGATAGCCATCCGTTCCTCTGTCAGCCCCGCTTCCCGCAGGCTTCGCAGAAGGCGGTTGCGCACCTTCTGCGCCGTACCTCTCAGCCCTGAGTCCTCATCATGAGACTTCGATGAAGACGCACTCACCCAGCACCAACGACGATAGTCGAACTCGTCCGGATTACCCCTGTTCACAGGCGGTCGCTCCATCCGACTCCACGCCAGCTGCATCTCCTCAGCATAGGCGGCATAACGTGCGAAGCCCAACAGCGCGAAGAAGACGAACACCAATCCGATGAACACTGGACGACTGGTGAAGATCGAACGTCCTTCCTGCCAACGATGTGCCGCCCACGCCAGCAATGCCACGACAACAGCAGAGCCCCAGAGGCAGGCGCCCAACCAAGGGGGCACAGCCACTGAGGCTCTGTAGAAGATGACATCGGCCGCAACGATACCCGCTGCAAGCGCAAGAATCAGCAAGGCAACGGGACGGGACATTGTTTTTTAATGTATAATTGATAATGAATAATGTATAATTAGGCTGGCGCAGAGATAATTAGGCTGGCGCTCTGAAAACTCTAACGCCGGAACGGCGTAATAATTATACATTATACATTATCAATTATACATTTATTAGGCATTATCAATTATACATTTCAATTGCCTCACTTCCTCCACGGGATCCGGTTTACCGAACAGGGCGCTGCCGGCAACATACACGTCCACTCCGGCCTTAGCCAGGAGGGGAGCCGTAGTGCGGTTAACGCCACCGTCCACTTCGATGAGTGCCTTCGAACCTGTGCGAGTAATCATTTCGCGCAGACGACGTACCTTGTCCAGACTGTGTTCGATGAACTTCTGGGCACCGAAACCGGGATTCACCGTCATCAGCATCACGACATCCACATCGCCGATGATGTCCTCCAGCGTGGAGATGGGCGTAGAGGGATTCAGCGTCACTGCCGCTTTCATTCCTGCCTCGTGAATCTGCTGGATGGTACGATGCAGATGCACGCACGCCTCCTGATGCACATTCATGATGGCGGCACCGAGGTCACGCACCTCGCTGACGAACTTCTGCGGTTCGACAATCATCAGGTGCACATCCAGCGGCTTGTCCGTCATGCGCGCCACATGTTGCAATACGGGGAATCCGAACGAGATATTCGGTACGAAGACACCATCCATCACATCCAGATGCAGCCAGTCGGCTTCGGAGCGGTTGAACCACTCCATTTCGCGCTGCAGGTTACTGAAGTCTGCAGCCAAGAGAGAAGGAGCTATCAGGTTCATAACGGTCTGACGGCCCTGGCGAGGGCACGGATGCGATTAAGGGTGGAAACTTTGGGAGAAGCAGTCCAGCCAAGGGCTGCAAGCTGATCTTCAACAGGAATAGGTGTCAGCTGAACCTCGACGAGTAGTGATTGCTCCATAGGCGTTCATTTTTTGCTTTTCATTTATATAACGTACACACTTCCCCTTTTATTGTGCAGTCCCCTGAAAAAAAACAGGGGCGCATTGCTGCGTCCCTGTAAGTGATGTTAGCGAACCACTTTTCGAACCATCTGGCCCTGCTTGACGACCAATATGCCGCGGGCAGGAACGTCCCAGAGGTTGAACTGCCGGGTGGGTGCGGAGTACACCAGTCGTCCAGCGGTATCGTAGACGCGGGTGATGTCATCGGATGCCTTGGCAGAACTCTGCCGAACGGCATAGATGCCATCGAGCACGGGCATCGGCGTTCTCACTTCAGAGATGGTACTGGTGGCGGGGTCACCCGTATAGGTGACATCGTACGCCACTTCGCCACCCAGACAGAGGATACTGCGCCAAACGCCCTCGCGGTTATCCTTAGTGCCAAACGCAATGCGATAGGTGTGACCGGGCTTCAGACCATTTTCGCCATCTATGTAATAATAGAAATAGAACTCCTTGTAATTCTCAGAGCTGCCGCAGTAGCCATAGCCGGCTGGTATCGTGTCGCGGTCCTGCAGGTCCTCGGCAATCACCCACGTGGTGTTATCTGTCAGATCCTGAGCGAAGAGACCGAAGACACCCTCAAAGCCACTCGGGCTCAAGTTGATGAAGCCGTAGGGCAGGTCGCAGTAGAGCGTGTGGTGTTCCACTTCGTCTTCATCCTTTTCAATACCCCAGCGGAAGGTGTAGGGGTCTCCCTTGTAGCCCCAGATGTAAGTCTGTTGCTTGTCGGTAGGCAGAGGTGTCGTGCGAAGGCCCGTTACCATACGATGATATTCGGTGAAGTGATCCTGACCCGTATTCGACATAGGTTCCAGCAACTCTATAGCATAGAATCCGTCGGCGGAACCACGCCAACCCCAGTTGACATAGACCATACCATCTTCATCCACGCCGGAGAAGACGAAAGCATGTCCGCCGGCTACTTTATCGTGAGCACCATAGACGATAGGGCTACGAGCAGCCATCTCATCATAGATAATCTGGTTCCATGCCTCCTGGTCACCGCCGAAATAGGATTGGTCATAGTACTTGACACATTCCACGGGATATTGGAAGATACTGGTGAGGGCAAGGCCCACATAAAGGATGCTCGAACCGGAACCGTCCTGCGTATATTCCATGTAGGTAGCATAGCCGCAGTCGCGCAGCAGTTCGGGGATGTTGTCGCCATAGTTGCCGAAGGACTTGTAAGCATCCTTATAGGGCCAGGTGTAGGTGGTGCTGACGTGCTCCGTCTTTTTCTCCGATTTGGTTGTCTTTCCCTGAGGAGTGGTGAGGATGTACGTTCCATCGAAATCTACAGAAGGCGGATACTGCCAGTAGTTCAGGCACTGCGCCAGTGCGGTAGCGACACAACCAGCAGGATAGTTGTTGGGAGTCTTGCGATCGAAGGGATAATCTTGAGACCACTGGGTGGTGACGAAGTTTTCCACCGGATTGAAGGATGCCGTACGGCGCGGAGCCTGCTTCCTGCCTGCCTCGATGGCCTCCAGGTTGCGGCTAACCTCCGAGAGGTACCAACGTACGCTGGGAGGCATGTTCGTAGCATCAAAACGCTCGGTGGAGTAAGCAATAACTGGATCCACGCGGTCGCTCTTTGCCACAATGACGAAGCCCTGTGCGTCGGCCGGGGTGAAGATGCCGTAAGTAGGCTCCTCGATGATGCACCGGATGTCGCGAAGAGCCGAACGCCCTTGGATACCCTTTACCTCTGCACCCGAGAGTTTGGAGGCTGCAATGGATTGCATCTCAGAGAGGGAACGGTTGTCTGCGAAAGCCGCCAGAGTCAGCAAGCTGAACAGCGTAGATAGTAGTTTTCGATTCATAAATAATCTCGTTTATTAGGAAGAGGTGTGCCAGCCCCCTTGAAGAGGACTGGCACAGAGGGATTTATTTCACCTTGTCCGTAATGGGACAAAGAGAGGGATTAGCGGGTGAAGCGCTGGAATGCGGGTTTGGCGGAGTAGGGCTGAGCCAACTTCACACCCTTCCACACTGTCTTGTGCTTGAAGGTTCTGCGAGCGCCCTTCAGATTCAGCTTAGCAGCAAGAGGAGCCTTTTGGGCCTTGACGCCAGCGGCGGGATCCAGGACGAAGGTCTCGGGATCATCACCCATCCACTGATATTTGTTAGCATCCTGAAGGAGGAAATAAATCGGGTTGAAGCTGAAGGTTGAAGATTCGGGGTCGTAGATGCAAGGATAAACATCGAAATAAGCTTCGTTGCCCGTGAAATCAACTACGTCAGATACCCAAACGTCACCATAACCTTCGTATGTCAGTCCGGTGTACTGAGCGGGAATGGAGCACTTGTTGGTTTCCTTATCCCAAACAATCTGGAGTTCCACATCGTAGAACCAGTGGCTGATCTTGAAGACATCTTCCTTGTCGTCGCGCTTGCTGAAGGGCAGGCCTTCATCAGGAGTGGGCTCATCGAACATGGCAGTATAAGTATATGTACCTGTGCCGATCTGAGTCCATGTGACATTATTCAAAATGATGTCGGCAGTGCCGAAATCTTTTCCGCCATCTTCATCGGTGAACTTGATGTTCAGAACAATGTCCGTGACATCGATGCTGTCTCCGATTTCTACCGTGTTGAATTTGGATTCTTTAGTATTAATCATTGCATAGATGGGCGTCTTCATCGGTTCCGTTGTGAGACCCGTTTCCTGCAAGAAGAAATAATCTTCGAAATCTTCGGGGATTACGATCTTGCCACTCTTGACAAAGAAATAGAGATCATAACCCTGAGCAAAGGCGTTTTGAATACGATAGGGCACACCATACTGTGCGAGGAATACAGAGTCGCAGTCATCGGTAGAAACCGTGCAGATAGCCTTCTGCAGCATGGTGTTGCTGGAGACTTCACCTGTCTCGGTGTTGGTGAAGTCGAAGGTCTTCACATCACTCCACTGGAAGTCGTCGTCGTCGTCGTCAAACGGATCGAAATAAGCTTCGTAGGTCACCACGGGTTCGTAGCCGGGGAAGGTGATGATCACATAACCGTCCTTCTGGCTGTAGTTCCAACCGCCGACGCCGTTCATGTAGTAGAACGGGGCGATCTGAATCTGCGTGGGCAGGCCATTTTCCTGATAACCGAGCACCCTATTGTAGCCCCACATGTCTTCGGTCTTTGTGCTGCTGAAACCATAGGGGTGGCAGATAAGGATGTCTGCACCATAACTGGGATGCAAAAAGCCAGAGTTCAGGTCTTCCTCGAATCCAATAAGGTCGGACTGAGTTACAGTAACGCTACCTAAGACATCACCCTTCTTGAGAATCGAGACGAAAGCCTGCTTCGTCTGATTGCCGTCGAGGGGGGTCTCTGTATTGACGGCAATGTCCTCAAACATGTCGTCGAAGCGGAACTTCGTGGGATCATCGTCACGGACATACAAATCAAAGGTACCTTTACCTCCGAAAATGAAATACTCTTCGAGGGTGGCCTTACCTACGAGATTCCACTTGATACGGGTCACGTTCAGGGTGTAGGAAGCATTCTGAGAATAGGAGGATACGAGGTCGGGGTCAGAGGAACTCAGGGTCAGCGTGTAGGTCTTACCGACTTCAGCGTTGGGGAAATTCACTGTGATGTAAGCCACGCTGTCGCCATCAGCGAAGACGGCATCGCCCACGGTGAATACGCCATCGGTATTCTCCACGACATCCATTTTAATGGTGCGGGCGCCAACGGTATCGCGACGATAGATGGCGATGGTAGCCGTCGTAGCAGCAGTAGGATCAAGCTCCACCTCTTGAGTGGTGTTCTCGAAATAGACATTGGCGTAGTTGGGGTTAGCATCCCATTCGCCCGGCGCTGTTCTGTCCTCGTCCTTACAAGCTACGAAAGCAGCAACGACGGAGAGCATCAACAGGCTATATTTGAATATCTTTTTCATACTATATAGTTATTATTGATTACCATACAAATTCTTTAGAATCTCCATCGGGACGCTGGGGATCGGGGTTGTTGACCAGACCCTTGTTGTTGTCAGCCTCGGTACCGACGAAGCACCAGTTCATCCACATCGGAGTGGTCTCGACGTTGAAGCGGGAGTTCTCGACATGGTTCGTGCGAGCATAGCTGCGGATGATACCCTTACCCAGACGCTTGATGTCGAAGGTAGCGAAACCTTCGCCCCAAAGCTCTACGCGGCGCTGCCACCAGATCTCGTTCTGGAACTGGGAGGTGGAGGTGTTGTAGTAAGCCTCGTTATGAGTGCCATAGGTGTAAGAAGCATCGCGTGTCTGTGCGAAAGCGGTGAGAAGCTGGATACCGCGAGCCTCTTCCTGCATACCTGCAGCCTCGGCCTCGATAAGCTTCATTTCCTCTACGCGCATGATAGGAATAGCGATCACCCATGCGGTGTACTTTGTAAAGTACATACCAGCCTGGGGACGGAACTTGAACTCAAAGCCGCCAGGACCGTACTCAGCAGCGCTGACAGAAGCCATGATCTGCTCGGGATGATCGGTGTAAGCCTTGAGGGCGTCTTCCTTAGCTGCATCGTCCATATCATCGATAGCGAAGTCTACGAACATCTGCTTACGGAAGTCGGTAGCAGGAATGGTCTCATAGAGGTGACGGTCGATGACGTTCGGGCCACCATAGTTGGCAGCGTAACCGCAATCGAAGCCGTTCTCCATCGTCATCACGCTGCCCCAGCTGGAGTCACCGTCATTTTCGAGGATATTGGGGTCGGTATCCTTGTAGGTCATACCGAACATCCAGGAGCTGTTGGGAGAGTTGAAACCATAGTCGCGGCTGAGGTACTGAGCCTGAGTCATCATGGTGTAGTTCTCCATAGCCTTCTTGGCATACTTCTCAGCATTCTTCCAATCCTGCTTCTCGAGATATACACGAGCCTTCAGACCGAAGACAACAGAGGTGTCGGGAGTATAGACATCTTCGCGATCGTAGTCAGCCAGCAGCTTCTCTGCGGCATCCAGATCCTTGAGGATGAACTCGAAAGCCTCGTTCCAAGTCATACGGGGATTGTTGCGGGTCTCGGCAATAGTGGTAGCCTCGGTAATCTTTACAGTAGTACCGGCATTGGGGTTCTTGTAGTAGGGTTCTGCGGAGTAGATACGAACCAGGTCAAAATAGAACATGGCACGCATAGCGTAAGCGATACCTACACCAATCTCACGGCCTTCGGTAGGAGTGGCATAATCGGCGGCACCACCCATGGTGATGACATCGTTACAGCCCTTAATCCAGCCATAATAAACCGTCCAGGGGAGCTGGGTGACAGCCCATCCGGGAGCGAGGTAGGTGAAGTCCTGATACCAGGTATCGAACCAGTTATTGGTTCCAACGGGAATAATGTCCTGGCCTTCCACGTCACGGGTGAGGTAGAAAGCGGGATAACCGTGGTCGTAGACACGATGGTCACTACCAGCATAGAGGAACTCACCGGTCAGGGTAGAAGTAAGCGAAGCTACTGATTTGTCGAACACACCAGGAGCATTAGCCATCTGTTCCTCCGTCACAGTGTTGGTCTGAGGGTCAATTTGCTGGAGACAGCTGGTGAGGAGCGTGGTTCCCAGCACGGCTGCCATAATTACTGAAAATATCTTTTTCATAGTCTTCAATTCTTTTTAGATTAGAAAGAAACCTGAACACCGCCCATGATGGTGCGCAGCGGGCTCATGACAGAAGAACCGCTGGAGGGGGTGTCGACGAAGCTGTAACGGGGGTCAAGACCGCGACGTGCGCTCCAGAAGCAGAGGTTCTCGCCCTGAGCGTAGATGCGGAGCTTGTTGATCTTAATCTTCTGAGTCATAGCCTTCGGGAAGGTGTAACCGACAGCGAAGCTCTGGAAGTTCAGGTAGCTGGCGCTGGTGAGGAAACGACTGCTGCGAGTGCCACCGCCGATATAGAGGTCAGCATACTGGAAGCGAGGAATGTCGCTGGTCGTGTTCTCAGGAGTCCAGGAGTTCAGAATGTCCTTGTGCAGGGTCTGACCGTTGGAAGTGCTGGTGATGGGGTTCATCAGCGAAGCATAAGCGAAGTCATAGATCTTACCGCCGAGCTGATAGTCGAAGGTAGCGCTGATATCCACATTGTAAAGCTTCAGGGTGGTGGAGAAACCGCCGGAAACCTTAGGCATGATGGAACCCTGCTCGTAGTAGGTAGCCTTGTTGAAGTCAGTAGTGGTGTAGTCGTGGTTCACACCCGGCTGAGCACTCTTACTGGATGCATTCTCGAAGTTCTGGTCCACCCAGTAGAGGGCTTCACCCTTTTCGTTGACACCTGCATATTCGGGAATAATGCTGTTGTAGAGGGGCTTGCCTTCCTCGTACCAGAAGCTGAGCATGTTCTGGCCGCCGAGGGCGAGGCCACCGTCGCTCTGGGAGAAGCCGCCGTAGTTAGCAGTCTTTTCCTCTGGCAATTTCAGGATCTTAGTCTGGTTGTGAGCCAAGTTAGCAGAAATATTCCATGTGACGTCGTGTGTACGGATAACATCGCCGCTCAGGGTCACTTCCACACCACGGTTGCGGATGTCGCCGAGGTTACCCCAGTAACCGCGAGCACCGTAGCTCTCAGGAATGCTGAGCCAGAAGAGCAGGTCGGTGACCTTCTTGTTGTAGAAGTCGATGCCACCAGTCAGACGGCCCTTGAAGAAGCTCCATTCCACACCGAGGTTGTAGCTCGTAGTGGTTTCCCAGGTGATGTCCTCATTACCCACCGATGAGAAGGACGGGTTCATGGTGTTCTCACCCTTGCTCAGAGTGTAGAGGTTGGTGTAACCCCAGCTATTGATATTATCGTTACCCTGCTGACCGATAGAGAACTTGATCTTCAACTGGTCAACCCAGTCAGCGGTGAAGAACTTCTCCTTGTTGATGAGCCAACCCACACCGGCACTCCAGAAGTTACCCCAAGCGTGGTTGTTGGGATTGATCATGAAGCGGGAAGAACCGTCGCGACGATAAGATGCGTTGACGAAGTACTTCTGATCGTAGTTGTACATCAAGTTTCCGAAATAACCCTCCACATTATAACCTGTGGTATAAGAATTGGAGTCGTAGCGATTGGAGAAGGCGTTGATTTCCTGAATATCGGGAGAGAAACCGCCGCGGGCACCAGCACCGAGGTAGCGGGTAGTAACCTTGTACCACTCATGACCCACCATGAAGTTGATGTCATGCTTGTTGATCTCCTTGTAGAAGGTCAGGGTCTGGATGTAGTTCTGGCGGAAGCCCTGAGTCTGGCTCTTGATAATCTGACCATTGTTAGCAGCCTGTGCACCATAGAAAGGATTGGTGTAGTCGCTGGTAGCGCTGGTGGTGTAGTTGAGGTTGTTGGTGCTGTTGAAGCGCAGCCACTTGGTGATGTCGACATCAGCGGTGAAAGTGCCGTTGAACTGGTTGCCGTAGGTGTAGACATCATCATACATGTTCTGGCTGATGGGGTTGTAGGTCTGGTTGTAGGGACGTGAGAGACCGGGGAAGTTCGTACCAGCCACACCATAGTCATACTGCTGATGACCATATTCGTCTGTGCGGATCTTCGGGTTGCCGTTCTCGTCCAGCACGCGGACATACAGAGGATAGATAGGAGCAATCAGGGATGCGAAGGACATCAGGTTGCTCAGGTTCGGGTTGGCAGTGGTGTTGCTGTGAACATAGCCCACGTTGGCACCCATCTTGAGCCAGTCGCGGACGCGGTAGTCAGCCTTCAGGCGGGCAGTGAAGCGCTCGTAGTTGGCCTTGGCGACGATACCGTCCTCATTCAGGTAACCGGCGCTTGCGTAATAGGTGTTACGGTCGCTGCCGCCGCTGACGTTGACGGTGTACTCCTGACGGAAGCCGGCACCGAAAGTCTCGGCAACGTAGTCGTCGGGAAGGATGTAGTAAGTCTCGCCGTTGGCATCGTAGGAGCGACCCAGCGTAGCGTTCGGGTTCAGCTTGCCGTTGACACCGATGAGGTTCTGGCCATCGGGAACGGTGTAGGGGTTGTACTTCAGACCCTGGTTACCCGTGAACATGCGGTTGTTGGCCCACTGATTAGCGGCAGCGGCTGTCATACCGTTGCTGGCAGCGTAGTTGTACAGCTGCTTGTAGTAGGTCTCTACGAACTGGTTGGGGTCGGTGATGGTCTCATACTGCTGGATGGCGCGCGTGTTGGCACCCCACTTCATGTCGACATTGACCTGAGGTGAAGCAGAAGAACCCTTCTTGGTGGTCACCAGGATGACACCAGCGGCACCACGGGCACCATACAGAGCTGCAGAAGCAGCATCCTTCAGCACGGTGATACTCTCGATGTCCTCAGAAGGAATGTTCAGAAGACTGGTGCTGTAGGGCGAACCGTCGACAATGACCAGAGGATCAACGTCGGCATACATAGAAGCAAGACCACGGATGGTCACATGACCGCCGTCGGAACCAGGCGTACCGCTGGAACCGTGGATCTGCAGGCCAGGAACGGAACCCACGAGGGCGTCCTTCACATTGGTCGTGATCTTCTTGCTCAGTTCGTCAGCTCCTACAACAGAAGCCGAACCCGTAAAGGAGGACTTTGTCTGCTGACCGAAAGCAACGACCATGACTTCATCGAGCAGGCTCTCGTCAGTGTCCAGAGCAATACGCATACCGTTGCGGGCTCTCACCACGCGACGAAGCATACCGATGTGGGTGATCTCCAGACGAGTGTCGGCACTCGGCACCGTGATGGTGAAGTCACCGTCGAGATTTGTCATGGTACCTGTCTTCTCGCCAAGGATCTTGACGGAAGCACCAGGCAGGGGCTCACCATCGTCGGCAGAGATAATGGTGCCCTTCACTTGAGTTTGGGCGATAGCCATTCCTACACATAGGAACAGGCTGCCCAGGAAAAGCATTAATCTTTTTTCCATAAATACTCTTTTAATTAAACATAATACCTAATTTTATTTCTTTCGTCCTTATATTTACTTTTACTTTTTCGTCGGTGTAATATATCGTTTCGTCCTTATTATCATTTCGGGTCGACTGTATGTATATTCAGCAATGCAAATTGCCAGCTACCTTCCTTGCTTACAGCTAAGCTCTTAAGCTACTAAACTGCATCATAAAAGGGTCTGACAAACTCACATTTTTAATACTTTACGTCTTTTGACGGCGCAAAAATAATACAAATTTAGCAAACGACCATAAAAAAATGTAAAAAATTCCATTTTAAGCACAATTTTTCATAAAAACAGGGTCACTACCCCTCAAAATGGCACACTTTTGCCCGAAGTGTGCAGCATTTTGTCGCACCATTTGCACACTCCCCCACCCCATTCGGGCTTCCTGCTCCTATTCTATCGCCCACCCGCCCCTTAACCTGCGCGCGCGTACCTTTATTATATTATCCTTTTACGTATATACGTCCCGCACTTTATGTATATACGTCTCGCACTTTACGTATATATGTCTCCACCCTTACGTATATACATGTGCGTCCTTACGAATATATATCCACACGCTTGGTAGAAAAGTACCAAAACTCTTAATATTTTCAAAAAACACATACTTCAAGGTCTTTTTTTGAATGAAAGGTCTTTCATTGTCGATAATTTTGTGTATCTTTGCCTGCAAATTCTTAATCAAACGCTTATTAAGATGAAAAACTTATTTAACGTATTTGCAGTATTAATACTTATCGCATGGTGCGTACCACAAACCGTATGCGGACGCAAGGCGGCCTGTTTCGCAAGTTACATGACCTGCGAGGCACAGAATACGGAGTGTGCCGGTTATGTCATCCCCGACGGCAAGGAGATTTACATCCCTGAAGAGTTGCGCGACAACGACTTCACTAATAAAGACTCCCAGTGGAGCTACTACCGCATGGCTTGCACCCCCAATGTTGTCTGCTTCTGGGAGAAGGGCTTTGGCGATGACCTCAGCAAGGCTCCCGACTTGGATGGGCAGTCCATGACCGTTGATTTAGATAACCTTCTCGCGCGCGTAGAATATTTCTATAATGTGTATCGCGATATGATGGGCTTCCTGCTGCCTGGCAGCAAGGCAGAGAAGTATCGCATGATGGTGATGCTGAAATACTCGTTGGAAGGCACGGCCTACGGAGGTTGTTATGACGCAACGATAGGTGGTCTATGGATTACTCCTAATCGCGTGCAGGACAAGACTCTCAACTGCATCGCACATGAATTGGGCCATTCGTTTCAGATACAGATAGCCTGCGACGGAAAATCGCAGGGTATGGGTGGTGGCATCTTTGAAACGAGTGCGCAATGGATGCTCTGGCAAGTGAACCCGCGCTGGACCACCGACGAGAATTACCACTGGGAGGCATTCAAGAAACAGACCCACCTCAGTCTGTTTCACCCTGAAAACATGTATCACGCTCCCTTTGTTATGGAATACTGGAGCATGTTGCACGGCCTCACCTACATGGCCGATTTGTTCCGAGGCGGCAAGCAGAGTGAGGATTTTGCGCAAGCCTATATGAGGATGTACGATGTAGATGTGAAACAAATGGGTGACGAACTGCTGGACTGCTACAGCCGCCTCATCACCTTCGACTTCCCAGACAAGCGCAAGGAAAGCCTTCGCTACGCCTGCGAACTGCGAAGCGAGATGAACGACACCCTCGATGGTTGGCGGACGCCTGTCAACGCCCCTCAGACCTACGGTTTCAATGTAGATGAAATTCCTCTGCCTGCTATCGGCAAAACCGTCAAAGTGCAATTCCGTGGGCTGCCCAAAGACGTGAACATAGGCTATCGCTATGGCCTTGTAGCAGTGGACAACAATAACACCCCCACCTACCTCGGAGCGCACTCTGACCTAAAGAAGACGCTCACCTTCAAGAACCCGGGTAACATAAAGCACCTCTATCTCGTCGTAGTCGGTTGCCCGACCAAAGAGTATAAGCCCATATTCGATTCAGCCCCTGCCACATATCCCTATATAATAAGGTATTATCTCTAATAGAACTAGTATTTAGCCCTATCCTCATGAATTCTTTTTCCTCTTGCGGTGGAAGTTGAGGTGTGGCTTGACCTTCAGCTTGCGCATGTTGTCGGTGTTGGTGAAGGAGAAGTCGCAGGAGAGGTCGATGCGGCGCCCTTTGTTGGAGATGGTGCCCTTGGCTTCGGCTCCGTCGCTAACAATTGTCGCCTCGATGTTGCGGACGGTAGCAAACTTATAGCTGGCCTCGGTGATGTCGGCGTTCACGTTGCCGATGGGCAGTTTGCCTCCTTTATGTCGCCTCATGCGGGCTGTGCGGGGCTTGGAGATGTCGAAACGGAAGTTGGCGCGGCAGGCGATGGGGCCGATATCGCTCATATCGAAGACCTTGCCTAATTGGAGGGCGGTAGTGCGGACGTTTCCGAAAACGTATTTGTTGAGTCCGTCGACAGTGAAGTTCACGTTGACGGCTCCGGCCTGCGTGCCCAGTCGCCCCACATTCTTTTTCACACGTGCGCGCGAACATTATTTATTTTTTCGCGCGAGGGAACCTCTATTCACATAAAAAGCATTACGGACGCCGATAACGGGTTTGATTACCTCTGCCTTCCTTCATGAGACTGGGTCCTTAACAATCACCCCCGCCACAAAACGATGTGGTGGGGGTGATTATTGTAAGTACAGACAAAAAGTCAGTTACTTACGCTTCCAGGTCTGGGTCTCGCGGAAGATGCCAAGGTAGCCGCGTACTTTCAGGTCGTTGCCGTCGAGCCAGATGGCACACTTGTAGCTCTTTCCAGACTTGGGGTCATAGACTTTGCCGCCCTCGTATTTGTCACCTTTCTTGGTGAGGCCACTGAGGAGGTCTACGCCCATGAGTTTACGACCGCGGAGCTTGGCATCGGGGTTCTTGGAGTCCTTGGTGTCGGGACCTTGTTGCAGCCAGACGACTTTTCCGAAGACCTTTCCGTCTTTCTCATAGATTTCTACTTGGGCATCACCTTCCTCGGTGAGCCATTTTCCGAAGACTCCTTGCGCATTTGCTGCAAAGGACATGATGGCAATAGCCATCGATAAAAGAATCTTTTTCATAGAGTTAAAATTATTAGATACATTATTTCCTTATCAATTATACATTATACATTTTACATTGATAAATAGGGCGCTGTGACAGAGTCGGGACAGGCTTTCATCTCGGCAGGTGTACCCTGGAAGATGAGGCGTCCGCCGTCTTCGCCTGCTCCTGGTCCGAGTTCGATGACATAGTCGGCAGCGCGGATGACATCGGTGTTGTGCTCGATAACGAAGAGGGTGTTGCCTTCGGCCACGAGTTCGCGGAAGAGGTCGATGATGCGCTGTACGTCCTTCAGGTGGAGACCGTCGGTAGGCTCATCGATGATGAATATCTTGCCCCGTTCCCCAAGGTGAGATGCCATCTTCAGTCGCTGTAGCTCACCTCCAGAGAGGGTGGACAGGGCTTGATTGAGGTGGAGGTATCCGAGTCCTACACGCTTGAGTGGCTTCAACTTCTGCTCGATGGCGGTGTCTCGGAAGAAATCGCTGGCGAGTCGCACTGAGAGGTCGAAGACTTCGGCAATATTCTTTCCCTCGACGGTATATTGTAATGCTTCGTTGTTGAAACGGAGTCCACCGCAGGCATCGCATACTGTTTCGATATTGTCCATGAAAGCCATCTCGGAGATGATGACACCCTTGCCGCCGCAGACCGGACAAGCGCCCTTTCCATTGAAGGTGAAGTAGGCTTCCTTCAAATGATGCTTACGGGCAAAGACCTTGCGGATATCCGAGGCCACATCCATATAGGTGGCGGGCGTAGAGCGCAGGCTGACGCCGATGTCCTTCTGACTGATATAAACGATGTCCCTGGGCTGCGGGTAGGCACGGCGGAAACACTCCATCAGCGAGCTCTTGCCCGAACCGGCGACTCCGGCTATGACGGTGAAGCGACCAAGAGGAAGAGAGAGGGAGAGGTCGCGGAGGTTGTGGAGGGAGGCAAAGGATAAAGGAAATGACTCTCCCCCCGCCCTCCCTGTTAGGGAGGGAGCGGTTACTTTTGAATGCTGCAATTTTTCATCCAGTCTAATACATTCCGCTCCCTCCCTAACAGGGAGGGCGGGGGGAGAGTCCGGGGCGGGGGGGGGGTCACCTAACGCCT